>WNFD01000550.1_pt1 | contig 39091 bp, 33 predicted proteins | sample 5400491 | NCBI WGS metagenome assembly WNFD01 (sample SAMN13153343, study PRJNA577476) | soil metagenome | isolation source: 120 cm saprolite under Douglas fir tree site 2 hole 2 replicate 2 | place: USA:California | collected 2015-04-18 | reverse complement strand
GTGCCGGTCCTGCCGTCCATGGCGGCCGCCGCCTGCGGCATGCCGGGGTGAGCATCCTGCGGCCGGTTGTCATGCGGAGCCATCGGGTCTTCACCTCCGGAACGCGAGCGGTGACCGTGCGTCATCCGCTACCATAGACACTGCGGATGACCCGATGCAAGCTAACAGACAAATAAAAGTATTCAAGTTAGGCTCACTGACCAGTAAGGAGGCCGCCCATGCCCCGTCCCAAGGCCCGCAAGCCCCCGGCCAAGCCGCCCACCGTGCCGCAGCGCGTCCTGGCCGCCGAGCTGGAGAAGCGCCGCGAGGCCTCCGGGCTCAGCCGCGAGGAGGTCTGGCGGGCGCTGGAGTGGTCCAGCATGAAGCCGTACCGGATGGAGACCGCCCGGGTCACCGTGAACCCCGGCGACATCTTCCAGCTCGCCCCGCTCTACCACCTCAGCCAGGCTGATACCGAGGCGCTGGTGGAACTGGCCCGGCAGGTGAAACGCCACGGCTGGTGGCACGGCATGCGCCAGGTGCTGCCCGGCGGCTTCAACGTACACCTCGAACTGGAATCCACCGCCACGGCCATCCGCAGCTACGAAGCCCAGTGGGTGCCCGGCCTGCTCCAGACTGGCGACTATGCCCGTGCCATCCTCAGGGCTAGCAGTGTGACCCGCACTCCGGAGGAACTGGATGCCCAGGTCGAGGTCCGGATGCGCCGACAGGAGATCCTCACCCGCGGCGACCCGCCGCCGCCCGCCCTGTGGGCGATCCTGGACGAGGCCGTCATCCGCCGGGAGGTTGGCGGCCGGGACGTCCTCCGCGGACAGCTCGAACGGCTCGCCGGGGCATCCGGCGAGCCGGATATAACGCTCCAGGTCCTCCCCTTCACCGTGGGCGCGCATATGGCTAGCAACGGCTCGTTCGCTCTGTTCCAGCCAGACGATCTCGCGTTTCCCGTCACCGCCAGCGTCGATCGGCGGACAGGTAGCCTGATCGAAGATGATCCGTCCGAGACTGGCAAGTACATCGAGATCTTCAACCACCTCCAGGCTGCGGCGCTGAGCCCGGCCGAATCCCTCGCCATGATCGCCGACGCGATCAGGTTTCTGTAAGGAGCTATGTTTCCCGATGTCCCTCTCCCCCGCCTGGTCCAAGAGCAGCTACTCGAACGCCGAGGGCGGCAACTGCATCGAGGCACGCCACGCCGGGCCTGCCGTGCAGGTCCGTGACAGCAAGGACCCGGACAGCCCGGTGCTGACCTTCGGCGCGATGGCCTGGCAGTCGTTCACCGCCGCCGTCAAGGACAGCCGTCCTGTCACCTGAGTCCGGCTCGTCCGCTCCGGGAGTTCCGTGCGGGTCTCCTGCCCCGGGTGCGGCGGCGACCGTTCCCTTACCCGTCGGTGGTCTACTCTCCGGAGTGCGGATTCTCGTGTTACCTGCACGCACGCTCCCGCTCGCGGGCCACGCCCGCGAGGACCCAGAACCGTTCCGGATCAGGGGGCACATCACCGAGGGAGTTCGGCCGCCACTGGGGTGCCCACACCAGGCCCGGCTCGGCGAGTTCCCAGCCGCCGAAGAAGCGCAGGATCTCCGCCCGGGACCGTGCCTGCCCGTCGGCCACGCGCTTGCTGTAGATCCGCTGCGCCGCCTCGGCGAGTGCCGGGCTGCCCTCGGTGGCGGCGTGCGAGATGACGAGCAGACTGCCGGGCGGCATGACGTTCCTGAGGTGCGCCACGACGCCGTACGGATCGTCGGCGGGCGTCAGGAAGTGCAGCACGGCGGCGAGCGTGACGGCGACCGGCTCGGTGAGCCTGATCAGCCGCTGAACCTCGGGGTGGCCGAGGATCTGCGCCGGGTCCCGCAGGTCCGCCTGGATGACCGTGGCGCCGTCGTTCCCGGCCAGCAGGTTCCGGCTGTCCGCCACAGCGACGGGGTCGATATCGGCATAGACGACACGCGCCCCCGGTGCCGCCTGCTGGGCGATCTCGTGCACGTTGCCTGCGGTGGGGATGCCGCTGCCGATGTCGAGGAACTGCCGGATGCCCTGCCCGGCCGCGTACCGCACCGCCCGGCCGAGGAACGCCCGGTTCGCCCTGCAGGACACCGGGATGTACCGGTCGAGGGTCTCCATCCGCTTCGCCAGCTCCCGGTCCAGCGTCAGGCTGCTCGTGCCGCCGAGCCAGTAATCGTAGATCCTCGCCATGTTCGGCTTACTCGGGTCCACGCCCGCCTCCCGCCACCCGGCGAACGGCACGCGCTCAGCCATGGCCCCTCCCCGGTCCGGTCGCGTCGCGTACCGGCGGCCGGGCCGGGTGCGCGGGCTTCTCCCGCCCGGGGGTCGGGATGGCGATGTCTGCGGTGCGGAGCGCATCCATCTTCCCGACACTGCCGCGTGCCTGGCCTGCCGTCACGCCCAGCGTGCGGCGGGATTCCCCGCCCGGGATCATGCCGCTGACCTGGGCCGATCCAGTGACAGGCAGGAAAACGACCCGCCAGCGCTCGTACCTCTCCGCGCGACAGGCGGAAACACAGGGTAATAACAGGCATACTTACGGCGACGGCGTGGTGTCGTGGCCTCAGGGGAGGGGACATGGCGGACGAGGACCAGCCCGGTAACAGGAACCAGCCCTACCGGGGCAACAGGCCCTACCGGGATCAGCTCCGCGCGAGACTCGCCCGGCGGGGGCTGAGCGGGCCGCGGCTGGCCGAGGTAGTGGCGCGGGACCTGCTGCGGTTCGGCTTCCGGCCGCGCAAGGCATGGCGGCTCGCCTGCGAGCTGTCGCAGGAGCAGGCCGCGGAACGGTTCAACACGATCACCGGGGACCCGGCCATGCCGATGACCGGCCACCGGATCGGTGACTACGAGCGCTGGCCGGCGGACAGCGGGGTCCGACCGGGAGTGGGGGTGCTGAAGACCGAGGCTGATGTATACGGGACCGCGTGGGATCAGCTCGTCGATGTTCAGGACCTCGCGCATATGCCGGATTCCGATGTCCTTGAGTATGTTGAGAAGGGAAGCTACCTCGCGGTCCCGCTCACCCGCGTCGAGGTGCCCGCCCCAACCGCCCTGGTCCGGGCTGCCCCGCGCGGGCGCAGCCGCAAAGAGCAGGTGGTCATCGTTGCGGCTGAGGAGTCGCAGGAGTTCGGGGAGTGGGTAGTCATGTCAGAGGTCGCGGACGCGACTATCGAGCAGTACACGGCCCAGGTGCAGCGGCTGGCCCGCGACTTCGACTTCGGTCGCGAAGCACCTCTAGCGCTGCTCCTGCAGACCCGGCGGCTGCGCGATCGGGTCGCATCCCGGCTGCACGGCCACCAGCATCTGCAGCAGGCCCGCGACTTGTACCTGGTCGCCGCCCAGGTGTGCGGGCTGCTGGCCTGGATCAGCGGGGACGTAGGAAATTACCGGGCCGCGGAAACTCACGCCTGGACCGCGTGGATGTGCGCCGAAGAGGCAGAGCACGACGGCGCCCGCGCCTGGGTACGGGTGACTCAGTCCAAGCTCGCCTACTGGGATGGCCGCTACATCGAGTCAGCAGGGCTCGCCGAAGACGGGTTCAGCTACCCTTGCCCCGACTCGGGCCGGACGTTCCTGGCATTGTTCCAAGCCAGGGCGCTGGCCCAGGCTGGTCGCCGGGGGGAGGCCGACCAGGCCCTGATCCGGGCACAGACCGAACGGGAACAGGCAAAGGCTCCCGATCTGGTCGGGGGGACCTGGGGACTAAATGCCGCCCGCTATCATGGCGTGGCTGCCAGCACGCGAATGCTGCTCGATGAGCCGACCGCAGCTCTTGCTGACGCAACCCAGGCAATCGCATTGATCGAGGCGGCACCGGCAACCGAAAGAAACCTGTACTCCGAGGTGCACGCACATCTCGATCAGGCCCTGGCTCACCTGCGCCAGCCGGGTCCGGAGGCCGACCTGGAGAGGGCGGCCACTGCACTGCGCCCGGCCCTCGGCCTGCCCGCGGACAACCGCAACGATCCCATCACTCAGCACCTGGCCCGGATCCGCGGCACCCTCGCCCTCCCCCGCTACGCCAGCACGCCGCTGGCACAGGACCTGCAGGAAGAGATCGAGTCTTACACCCGCGAGGCGATCCCCCGCCAGCTCCGCGCCTAGCCGGTCCGTTGCACATGGTGGATTACTCCGCGTCGTCCGATACCGATGTCGCGCTAGCCGGTGCATGCAAGGCCGCGGGCCTGGACGCGCGCGGCGCCAGGCTCGTCCACTGGGGGACCACCAGCATGGTGTACCGCCTGGCCAGGGAGCCGGTGGTGGCGCGGCTGCGGTTCGCGCCCGGCGCGGCTGACGTGCTGGCCCGGCTGGCGGCGTCGGTGGCGGTGACCCGGTGGCTGAGCACCCTGGGCTTCCCCGCCACCGTGCCCCTGGGCGTCGCCCAGCCGGTCCTCTCCTTCGGGTGGATCGTGACGTTCTGGCATGACCTGCCCGCAGCCGGATGGCACTATATCCCCCCTTCGGAGCGGCGCAGCCGTGACATCGAGGCACTGGCCGGGCTGCTGCGCCGGCTGCACAGCCTGCCCCCGCCGCCGGTACGGCTCCCGGCCCCCAGCCTGCTCGGCTCCGTGCGCGCGGACGCCGCGCGCTGCCGACAGCTCACCGCCGGGCAGCGGTCCTGGCTGCTGGCCCGGTGCGACATCCTGGAACGGCGGTACGCCAGAGCGACCTGGACGCTCGGCTGCGGCCTGATCCACGGTGACGCCCACGCCGGCAACCTGATCCGCACTCCGGACGGCGTGCTGCTGGGCGACTGGGACTCGGTCAGCTACGGACCCCGTGAGCAGGACCTTGTCCCGGCCAGCCTCGGATACCGGTTCGGACGCCAGGCCGGATGGCACCAGCTCTGCACCCTCTACCAGGCAGACCCCGCCAGCCTGCCCGGCCTGACCCTCCTGCAACGACTGCGTGAGCTGCGGGACCTTGCCCCCTGCCTGCGCAGGGCCGGGTATCCCGGCCTGCCTGCCGAGGTCACCCGCCGCCTCACCGACCTGATGACCGGCACCCAGAAACAGCCCTGGCGCGCGTTGCAGGGGGATCTGTCCCGCTGATCCATGGCCGACACCAGACCCTGCCCCACCGCAGCCACGGCCACGATCGCATGCCACTACAGCAACAAGAAACGGCCTAGTCCAGCTGCCACCGGGCGGGCACGTGGATGAGGGCTGCCGCAGGGCCGGCTGCATCGAGGCTGCATTCCCACCGGCTGAGGGCGGGCCGGTCATGGTGATCCCAGCCGGTGATGTACCGGGCGAGGTCGTCCAGGACGCAGCGGTCACCGATAGCGTAGGCGGTGCCGTCGCGCTGGATCCATGCCGTCCCGGTGGCGGGGTCGTGCAGGGCGCACAGCCCGAGCGCCGGGTCGATCTCCGCGGTGACCGCACGGGTGGTCCGGCGGTCGCGGGCGGCCAGGTAGAACCACAGGTCCTGGTAACGCCCGGAGTCGAGTCCGGGCCCGGCGCCGCGCACCGTGATGAGGGTGCCGGCGGGAACCGGGTGACCGGGGACCGGCGTTCGGCCGCCGGGCCAGCGGTAGAGCGGCCCGGCGGCGGTCATGAAGTCGGCGGGCAGGACGGCACGCCCGCGCAGGGAGCCGCTGCCGACGGATGCGCTGCCGCGTCCGGCACCGGGATGGCTGGCTACACCGCAATATTCGCGCGGGCACAGCCGGATACGTCACCGCATACTTCGGAACAGGTTGTCCTGGGTTGAACGGCACGGGATCCTGATCCGATGGTGAGCAGGGGTGGGCGGGCAGTACGTTTCGGGTGGCTGAGTGCGCTCATCGCGCCCCCGTCCGTCGCCGCGATTTTGTGGCCGCGTGTAGTGGCAGGTCACCTGTCCTTTGCGGCGATCCTCGCTGCGGCCTACGAGGGCGTTGTTATCACGGCCGGATTTGCGGGCGGGGTGTTCGGAGACCTGACCGCACTCTGGCGAGAGCGCCTGGTCGAGCGTGCCGATCTGGCGTTAAGGCGCCGGGTCTCCCGGTTCGGTCAGCGGTACCGGGAGTTCGTCCTCGCTGAGATGCGCTTCATCGAGCTGAAAGGCCTGGCTACTGTCGGCCACTTCACGCCTGAGCTGGACGAGGTCTTCGTCGACGTGAGCCTGGCGTTCCGGGCGCCCCATCAGGTACCGGCGAGCTTACTGGCCGGGCTGCCCGCCGATATCACCGAGCGCCACGCGCTCCAGGAGTTCCTCGACCGTCCGGACCCGGTGATGCTGGCAGTCATCGGCGGCCCGGGTAGCGGGAAGACCACGCTGCTGCGGCACACAGCCCGGCAGGTGTGCCTGGCCCGCCGGGGCCGGCTGCGCAGCGTGCCGATGCTGCTGTACTTGCGCGATCATGTCGCTGCGATCGTCGCGGAGCCCGGCGTGGGGATGGCGCATCTGCTGCGCGGCACCCTGGGGGATCTCAGAAACATCGAGCCGACCGGATGGTTCGAGCAGCACCTGCGCCGCGGTGACTGCGTGATGCTGCTCGACGGGCTGGATGAGGTCGCCCGCCAGGAAGACCGCACGAATGTGGCCGCGTGGGTGGAGCGCCAGGTGCGGCAGTACCCGGGGAACGACTATGTGATCACGTCCCGGCCGCACGGCTACCGCACGGCGAGAATCGACGGTGCTGCAGTGCTGCAGGTGCGCAGCTTCGCTCCCGGGCAGGTGACCCGCTTCGTGCACGGCTGGTACCTGGCCGTGGAGCGGCACAGCACCGGCACGGAGGGTCAGGACATCGCTCGCCGTGTCACATCGGGGGCCGATGACCTGCTGGAGCGCCTGGACAGCGCGCCCGCGCTGCACGACCTGACGGTGAACCCTCTGCTGCTCACGATGATCGCCAACGTGCATCGATATCGTGGGGCGCTGCCCGGCAGCCGCGCCGAGCTTTATAGCGAGATCTGCCAGGTCATGCTCTGGCGTCGGCAAGAGGCCAAGAAGCTCACCCTCGAGATGAGCGGCGACAAGAAAGAGACGCTGCTGCGCGGACTAGCATACGCAATGATGCAGCAGCGGTTGCGTGACCTGCCGCGAGACGATGTGCTCGCCGAGTTCGGGCCTGCACTGCGCCGCGTATCCCGGCAGGTCACGGCTGAGAGATTCCTCGCTGACGTTAGCTCTAACGGGCTGCTCGTCGAGCGCGAGAGCGGCCTGTACTCCTTCGCTCACCACACTTTCCAGGAGTATCTCGCTGCCGCCTGCGTCCGGGACAAGGGCCTGGTCAGCGTCCTAGCGAACGCGGTCGACGATATCTGGTGGCGGGAGACCACCCTGCTGTACGCCGCGCGCGCCGACGCCGGACCGGTCGTGCAGGCATGCCTGGACTCGGCCAGCGTCACCGCGCTCTCGCTGGCTTTCGACTGTGCCAATCAGGACAGCGAACTCGCGCCTGACCTGCGTGACCGACTCGATAGGCTTCTCGAAACCGTATTCGTGTCCGGAACCGATCCAGAACGTCGCCGCATGATCACCCGAGTCCTGCTGACCAGGCACCTGCACCAGCAGATCTCCACTCGCGACAATAGTCAGATCTGCGCCCGCCCGATCACCGCCGATTTCTACTGGTTGTTCCTGCGCAGCGCACAGCACTCCGTGCCGCATGGTCCGCCACTGACAAAAATGGGTGACAAGCCAGCCACCGTAATGTACGGCGACGATGTGGTGGCCTTGGTGCACTGGGTCAACGACCTCACCGGCGGCGGCACAGCCTATCGGCTCCTGAGCCCAGCCGAAATCGACGAGACGGCGGTCCAGCGGCACCTCACTACATCTACGGCCGACGGGTCAGACCGCAGTCTCTGGCTGATGTCAGACCACGGGCACCCAGAACTGTGGGTACCACCAGGCGCGCCACACCCACAGGCGATCGACGCCGAGACATTAACCGCCCACATCGAGACCGACGTCACAACCTCGATCCCGACCTTGACCAGGCTGCTCCTGCTGCGATCGGTCGTGGTGATACGAGTCATCGCCCGGGGCCGCTATCTTGACCGTGCGCTCCACTGCGCTCACGAACTCGCCCGCGACCTCGAACGCGACCCGGCACTCGACCTTGAGCGCGCCCTGGCCCTGGACCGGGTTCTCGCTCGCGATCCTGGCCGCGGTCTCAGTCACGACCTGGGCGGCGACTGCGAGAGCGCACTCGACCGTGACCTGCACCGTCACCTCGCCCGTGCCCTTGACCTTGCTCTGCCCCTCGCCCGGGAACTCCCTCGCACCCTTGACCTTGCCGTCGACCTTGCCCGTGATCTCGACCGCAGCATCCTGCATTACCTCAATCCTGGCAGCGACTTTGCCCGCGTTACCGGAAAGGCCCTGTCGCGCATTGCCGGGAAGGCCCTGTCGCGCACCCTCTCCCAGGCTCTCGGCGATACCACCAACACCGCCAGCTGGCCTGTCAAGTTTTCCCGGGCGTTCGCCGATATCACTGGTATCGCCGCAACTACCTATGTGGTGTCGCCGAGCACGCTGGCCGACAAGCTCGGCGCAAGTGTGCAGCGGCTTGTGCCGATCCTCAGGCCGCGCGCTCCGTGGGAAGAGTCGGAATTCTCGTGGACGTTTGAGGTTGCCAGCCGTCTTCAGAAGATCGCAGCACCAGTATTTGATCGCCGGGAAAATCTCACCCCCGCCATCGCGACATATATCCGGCTCCCGGCCCTGTGCGCGGCAGCCGAAGCTGATGCTCTCCACCAGCCTCGGCTCGGCGATGCATTCCGCGAGATTGCCGCCGGAGTCACCCTTCTCGAGCGACGCGCCAATGGCGCCGCACCGGCGACTGAGACGATCCTTCTGGCAGCTGACTGAGACACGGGTCGCTGCGCCACGACTCAGTCACGCACGGGGCGGGCTTGTCCTGACCGCTTCACGACGCGGGTGTTCTCACCGTGCCGGAAAGAATGCGCATCGGCACCTGTCTCCAGTTGCGCTCCCGGGACCTGGCCTTCACGGGCAGGCGCCGACGCGTTCCGGATCAGCCGGACCATAGCAGCCGGAAGGCCAGTCAGAGGATCCCATCGCCCGGCCTTGGTTGCAGGCCCCCGGCCCTGGTGTGCGGGAGCCTGGTAGTGACGCTCGACAGCTTCGATCACTTCGCGGGTGATGTCCTGGGCGGGCCAGCCGAACCGGTCTGCCAGGCGGAGCGCCTGCGGGCCGACTTCCCCGCCCGGCATTCCGGCGATCACGTCGGCGGCGGCGCGGATCGCGCCGAGCTGCTGCTCGGCGAATTGCAGGTCGCGTCCGCTGGCCCATTGCTCGATACAGGCGTCGACGACCAGGTCGGCGAGCGGGCGGACGCTGCCGGTCAGCGCGGCGCGTAGCCCGTCGCGGCCGTCGTTTTCCAGCATCCCGGCCGGGTCGCGGCCATCGGGAAACACCACGGCCGTCATCTCGCTGGCGACAGGACGCAGCTGCGCGTAAGCGCGCACAGCAGCTTTCCGCCCGGCGGTGTCGGCGTCGAGCGCGATCCGGACGCCTCGGCCGGGCAGGTCGACGGCGCGGGCGAGCGCGGCGGCCTGCTCGCCGGTCAGCGCGGTGCCGCACGGCGTCACGCCGGTGTAGCGGCCGGGGGCGGCGATGCTGACCGCGATGGCGTCCAGCGGTCCCTCGACGAGCACGGGCTGAGCGCCGAGGTCAAGCTGGCGGCGGCCTTCGGCCAGGCCGACGAGGACATGGCCCTTCGTGTACAGGGGAGTGTCGGGTGAGTTCAGGTACTTCGGGCCCTGAGCGTCCGTAGCGTCCGGGTGGCGTCGGCCGGTGAAGGCGATCACGGCGCCTTCTGGTGACCGGACCGGGATCATCAGGCGGTCGTGGAACCGGTCCCGCAGGCCGCCATTGCGCCCGGTGGTGACGAGCCCGGAGCGCAGCAGGGCTTCCTCGCCGAACCCGCGTCCGCGCAGGTGATCGGTGAGCGCGGTCCACGCCTTCGGCGCGTAGCCGGTCTTCCACGGTGAGGCGGGCAGGAACACTGCCCGCATGCCGCGGCTGGCCAGGTAGCCGGGGACCCAGCTGCCAGTCAGCCGGGCCTGGAAGAACCGGCAGGCAGCGGCGTGGATCGCGACGAGTTCGTCGTCACGTGGCGGCGGTGAATGGCTGAGGAGGGCGTGGGTGGTCTGGGCACGGCCGAGCAGAGCGGCAACCCGCTCGGGTGAGGGCGAGATCCGGGCGGCCAGCTCGGTGGCGCGCTGCGGGGAGTGACTGGCCGCGAAGACGCGGGTGTTCCAGTCCAGCCAGCCTTGTGCCTCGGCGACCAGGTCGACGGGCTTGTCCTCGCCGGAGCGCTGCCCGGCCATCAGCCCGGTTCCGGTGGTTCCTGATCGGGCAGCGGGACGCCTTCAAGTGCCTGGATGCGGCGGCGCAGGTTCTCGACCTGGCCCTGAAGCAGCTCGACGGTCAGGGTGAGCTGCTCGACCGCGTCCTGCTGGCGGGCCAGCAGGTCCAGCGGGGTCAGGCCCGGATCGGTGGCGGGGTGGGTCATCGGCTGCTCCTTTGCCGTTACGGGGGTTCGGGTACGGGTTCTAGCCGCGCTCATGATCTGGCCGCTGAGCGGGCTGACGGCCTGGCTGCCGGGAAGGCGGGGGCTGATCACGGGCGGGGTCAGGGTCGCTTTGCGCGCTGTCGCCGCGTCGGCTGCCCGCGGGCGCCGCTGCCTGCGAGATCACCTTCGCGATCGCCGGGGGAAGCTGGCCCGCTCGCCGGGCAAGCTCGGCTTCCTCTGCCCGGGTGAGCTGCTCAGCGGTGACGCGCGGCTGACCGGTGTCCGCTGCCTTTGCGTCGCCGGCCTGGCCGGCGGCCTGCGCCTGTTCCGCTCCGGCTGGCTGGCTGCCGGCGGCGGGAGCCAGGAACGTGCTGGTGCCGAGCACGGCCTCGATCCGGTGGTGCAGGACGGCGGCGACCCGCCGTGCGGGAGAGCGCGGGTCATCCTCGAACGGCCTGATGCCGACGACATGGACGAGCAGGGCATCGACGTCACGTCCCTGGCTGGCCGCCTGGCCGATGAGCCCCGCCACATCGCGGCGGCGCGGGTCGCTGGCGTACTTCTCCCAGCGCTGCTCGCCGAGCAGTTCCCTGAGCCGGTCATCATAGGGCGTCCGCGGCGGAGCCTCAGCCGGCCGCGCACCGTACGCAGCTCGCGCGCCGGATACCGGGACGTGCCTATCCTGCCGCGAAGGCACGCGCGGCCGGGTGACCTTCTGCTGCCCTGCCATCCCGTCGGCGGCAGCCTGACCGCGCTGGCCAGGCGAACGCTGCTGGCGGAGGAACGTGCCGTCCCGGAGCTGCTGCTCCACCCGGTAGGCGAGCACCCGGGCGATGGACCGCGCGCTGTCGATCGGGTCGTTCTCCCACCCGCGCTGGCGGACCACCTTGCCGAGCAGCGCAGGCATGTCATGTCCCGCCCGCTCCCCATCTGTGATCATCGCCGCGCAGACGATGCGGCCGGGATCATCTGCGTACTTGCTCCAGCGCTCCTCGCCGAGCAGCGCGCGGAGGTGCCCGTCGTGGGCGGTTTCGCGCGTGTAGCCCGCTGCCTCCAGCTGGGCCGCCATCGCGCTCCCGTTCGGTATCCGGCTTTTCCCGCTTGCCTGCGTGAAGGTCTCGATCCCGGTGCGGGCGAGCTGCGCGCCCAGCACGCCGGCCTGGGTCAGGTGCCGCAGCAGCTCCTCCTCGTGACTTGCCTCGCTCATCGTCGCCCCCTTGCGCGTCACTGTCGCGGCGCCGGTACCTTGCGGCGCTGCGGCGTATGCGGCCAGCGCCCTCCGTGCCTGCACCCCGGCCGCCGCCGTCAGGTCCGCCAGGCTCGCGCGGACGAGCGCGCTGGCCTCGCGGGCCTCGCGGGTCGCGGCACGGGCGTCTGCGCACGCGTCCGCCAGCCGCGACACCTCCCGCATCAGCAGCAGCGCGCCGAACTCGACTGTGGTGCTCCCGGCCAGCGCCGTAGTCACGAACACGCTGGCCACGTCGCGGACCGCAGCGGCGGCCCCGGACCGGCTCGTGCCCGGCTGCTGCACGGCGGCGCGGGCCATCTGCCGCGCGGCCTGCGACAGCGGTCCTCCCCGGTCGCCTTCCCATCTCACCGCCGCCGCCGCGAGCACGTCCGCAGTGGGCATGATCACGCGAGACCATCCGCTGCCGCCGTCTTCGCCGCTGTAGCCCGCGTCCGCCGACAGTGATTCCGCCGACTGCCGAAGGTCCCGCAGCTGGCGGTGCGCGGCGGTGACGCGGGCCTTGTCAGGGGTCATCCCGCCCCCCGCTGTGCCTGCGGCGAGCCCGCCAGGCGCGGCCGTGCCCTGCGCGGCCGACCAGGCGGCAAGCGCCTCGATCCGTGCCAGCGCGGCCTCGGCGCCAGGGCCTTCCCACCGTTCCCGCAGCCTCGGCAGGGCCAGGTCAGAGGCGAGCTTCCCGCCGCCGAACCACACCGGCCCGCGCGTCCCGGTCCGGCTGCTGAACGCGATCCGGCCGCCCCGCTCGGCGACCGTATACCCGACGACCTGCCTGCGGTCACCTGCCGCATACCGGGGCCGGATCAGCAGGCCGTGCGCGCGGGCCAGCGCCACAAACGCCGCCTCGCTCCCGGCCGCCGCCGCGCACGCCCGCACCCGGCGCTCCAGCCGGATCCGCAGCGGCTGCGCCTCTCCCCGCCTGACCGCGATCTCCCGGTCCGCCCGGGACGGCTCCGGAACACTCCGGCCGGTCATCCGCCCGGCCACGTGCTCCAGGCCGAACCTCTCCTCCAGGCCGGTGCAGACGCGCCCCACGGTCCGGTAGTCGTTCCACGTACTCGCCTTCGTGCCGTCCTCACGCACCAGGTTCACCGCGACGTGAATGTGGTCGTTGCCCTCGCGTGAGAGGCCGTGGCGGACCGCGACCCACCGGCACGGCGCCTTCCCCGACGCGGCCGAGAACCCCATCGCGTCGACGACCGCATGCGCCGCCTGCGTCCACTGCGCGTCGGTGAGCTGGCCTTCACCGGCCCTGACCGACAGCGAGCAGTGCCACACATACCCCCTCGGCACCTCAACGCCCCAGCGGGAATGCGGGTACTCGACCTGCCAGCCCAGCTCACGGGCCTCCGCTGCGACCTTCCGCTGTACGCCCGGCTCGGACTGCCACAGCCGGTCAGCCGCGCCGAACACCGCATCGCCGTAGCCCGCCACCAGGTGCTGGTTGATGTGCTCGTTGTGCTTGCCGGGACCGAACAGGTACGAGATCAGGTCCGGCATGAAATTGCCGCGCTGCACGTCACCGATCACGCGTGCCCTCGCGGCGGCTGCGCTGGCCTCGGCGGCTGCGGCGGGGCGCCCAGCCAGGACACCGCGGCTTCGAGCCGGTTCATGGTGCGCGTGACCGCGTCGGCAGCGGCATCCACGCTGGCGTCGGGCCTGCCCCCGGTGTTCAGCCTGCGGGCGATCTGGTTGATGTTGTTCGCGAGACTGGCCAGCAGCCGCCGCAGCCCGCTCAGCTCCGCAGCCAGCGCGGCCGGGACCACGACCTGCCGACGCGGCGCGAGCGCGCCCTCGGCCAGGAACCGCTGCACACTGACCCGCGCGGCAGCAGCGCGCACGGCGATCGCCTCGTACTCGGCATCAGTGAAACGGACCTTCACCTCGCGCGGGCGCCCGCCCTCGACACGGTGGCGCCGCGCGGCTCCCCGGGACGCAGCCGGTACCGTATGTTCGGTCACCATTGAGCCCACCTCCCCCGTTGGCCCCTGTTTTCCCAGGTTGCCACGGGATGGCCGCCCCAGGCCAGCCCCCAAAGCGATCAGGCCCCCTGATCGCATACCTTGCTCTTCCGAGGGTTCGCGTCGGCGCTGAGCGCGTCAGGAAGCGGCGGCGTGCAGCTGTCAACGCCAGGATCCCGCCCGCCCTCCCCCAACCACGATCACAGGCACCCAGCGCAGGACCAGCATTTATCCGAACGGGAGCGTCGTGGCACTCCCCCAGCAGCACACAACGTCACCGCGCGAGAGCCCAGTTCGCGGCACGACCCTCACCATCGCGTCACGCTGCTCCCGGAGCACTCCGGCACCAATCCGGATCACCAGCGGATCGCGGAATCCGCCGCGCGGAACGCCCCGCAAGCCCGCCGGAGCATTCCGCGCCCTCATGGAGATCATCCCGCAACGGAGGACTCCATGTAGGAAGCGTCAGTCGCCCGCCGCCTGGCGTTCCGTCTGCGCGGATGCTTTCTTCCGTGCCGGTCCGCGTCGTCCGGTGCGGGCATTCCAGTAGCGGACCAAGTCGCCGAGGCGGTAAGTGCCGTCCGCGCTGGGTGCGGGGAACCCGGGCCGGTCCCGGTGCTGGGTGACGGTCTTGCGGTCCTTACCGATGAGCGCGGCAAACCGTCCCAGCGTGACGCGGTCGTTTTCGCCGACCTCCAGCCCGGACGGATCGACCCGTTCCGGCGGATGGAGATCGTCCTGCGCCGCGAGCCAGGCGTTCAGCGCAGCCTCCTCGAACAGCAGCTCGCCCCGTCCCCCGCCGTGACGTCCCCGGGGCCGGAGCGACGTTGCGGGCTCCGGGAAGCCGGGCCGTGAGCGCCAGAACAGGCGCACGTAATCAGAGGTCCGGCCGTGCTCCGCCGCCCAGCGGCGCAGCGTGGTCATGCCGGGCGGGATGTCCGTGGTCCTGGAGTCTGATGGCATCGGTTCTATGATCGGGCAGTGGTGCGGGACACCGTCAGGTGGCTCCCCGCCGGGTTCGCGTGGAACCCAGGACGGCCGGCGTGTGCCACCCGCCTTATGCGGGGTCGCCGGCCGTCCGCTCACCGGATCACCGTTCCGGAACGCGTTCCGCGCCCGGAACGGTCCGGTGCTCACCCGCCCCGGGTGAGCTGTGCCCTGCCGCTGCCGAGGTGGTGGCTGCCGATGTCGGCGCGGCGGCCGGCCGTGCGCCCTGCGGCCATCGCGCCGGGGTGGCGGTGGTGTTCCGGGCGGCCCTTCCCCAGTCTCGGGAACTGACGGGTGAACTCGGCCTGGACGCGGGCGGCGTCTCCGGCGAGGACCAGGGCCGTGCCCGTTCCGGCAGCCTCGTCGACGATCTGGCCGCGCGTGGCCTCGATCTTGTCGGCGACGCCGTAGCCGTATCCGCGCACGTAGTCGCGGTAGAACGCCGTCGTATACGTGCGCCGGTCGCCCGGGTCCTGCCATGAGGTCATCACGCGAAGCCGCTTGCCGTAGGCACGGGTGGCAGCACGCGCGGCCATTTCCATCTGCAGCTCGATCGAGGGGAGCAAGACCCGGAGCGCCGCGAGGGAGGACCGCGTGCCCACCATCAGCATGGTCCGCCGGTAGCGCGTCGCATCGTTACCGTAGACCGCTACCTTGCAGCCGTAAGCGATGGCGGCGGCGGAAAGGGCGGCGGCCCTGGCCTTGCCATGGCCGCCGGTTCCGGGTACGTCGTACCGGGCAACTTCGACGGGCTCGGGCGCCTGCCCGGATTCCGCGCGGACGGCTGCCTCGCTGATCGCATGACGCATCATCAGCTCGGCTGCCTTGGCCGCAGCGGCCTGGGCCTCCGCCTCTGGCGTGCCGGGGTGCTCTGCCCTGGCGAGCAGGGCCTTGACGCGTGCGGTGATCTTGTCGGTGCTGGTCATGTCAGGTTCTCCATTCGGATCGGACTCGCGTGGTGCCGGAGAGGATGCGCCGTCCTCCTCTTTCGATATGTATATAGTACCACGTAGCGCGGACACATCAATGGCCAACGGGGACTTTCCCAGCACGTTTGCCCAGCTACATGCGGCGAGCGCGCACGATAGAGCCTTCGCTGATTCCTATTGCTGCGCCACACGCCTCCACATCGGCGCTAAACCGCACCCGCGACTCGCGCGGCCAGACGCGGACAAGAAGGCAGCCACTGGACACCAGAACTAGCGCAGCGCTGGGCTACCTGGCCGTGGCGGTGCGCCTTCGCGGGCGCGTCCTGCTCTCCTGCTTGTTGCCGCGCCGTGTTCGAGCGGGCACACGGAGGCCCTACGGACGAGCCTGCCTTCTCCTCGTTGCTGCTTTTCTGGCCACCCGAGACGGCGCGCACCCGTAGGCGGCAGCACCGATATTTCGACCTGACGTGTTGCCAGCCAGCGGTGGCCATGGCCGGTCAGCCGAGAGGTTTTGTGCTCCGGGCACCCCGGGGCTTCGGCTGCCCCGAGTCAACGGTCCTCCGGGGCAGGTGGCGGGCTCTGCCGAGAGCGGCGTTGTTCCATACGGGCGGCGCTCTCGATCATCTCGGTGATCATCTGACGGCTCTCCCCGGACAGGTCGACCAGTGAGCGCAGGGCTGCACTGGTAACACCGGCATCCCGGAGCAGGGCAAGCAGCGCGACCTGATCACCGGTCGACTCGGCGTCCTCTCCCTCGCCGAAGTAGCCGATCGGCACCTTGAAGAAGGACGCGAGCGCGGTCAGCGTCTTCAGCGTCGGGTTGTCACCGCGGCCGGTGCGCAGCTTCCAGATGCCAGTCGACGACATGTCCTCACCGGTGGCAGCGCTGATCGCGGCAGCGGCGTCCGCATTCGTCTTCGGCGGCGGCGCGTCCGGGGGCCAGGCGTGCTGGATCAGCCACTCGATCTTGTCCGCCAGGGAGCGACCAGCCTGACCATCCACCGGAGGGCTTGCAGGTTCCGGCTCGCCATCGCTCACCGGGCACCCCTCTTAGCCCTCGACCCCGGCAAGCATGGGGGATAGTAGCCAACATCATTCACTTTGGTTGACAACATGTCTCCCCAAGACTTACGCTCATGCCACCAACATTAGTTGATGACTGCTAGCGGCGGAACTCCGCAGTCAAGGACACGGGGGTCATGAAGGTGATCGTCGCATCACGGCACAGCCAGGATCCTGCCGACATGGAAGGGCTCGCGATGAGTACCGCTGCGCATGTCCCGGCTGACGCGGAAGCTTCATCGCCAGCCATAGCCTCATCAAGTCCTGGGGGCGAGTACCGGTATCTCACCGCGACCGTGAAGATCGCCGTCGGCCTGGTGACGCCTCTGATCGCCGCGCTTGCCGTGCTCGGCGCCATCGGCTCCTTCGGCACCGTCCGCAGCCTCGCAGTGCCGTGGTTCGGCGTATCGGCATGGATCGTGCCAGTCGGCGTCGATATCGGAATCCTCGCCTTGCTCACCTGGGACCTGCTTGCGGAATACCTGGGACTCTCCTGGCCGGTACTGCGCTGGACCGCCTGGGGGTTCATCGCCGCGACCGTGTACCTGAACGTGGCAGCCGCACATGGCAGCCTGACCGGCAGCGTCATGCACGCGGCTATGCCCGGCCTGTTCGTCACGGTCATCGACGGCATCCGCCACCTGATCCGCCAGCGGGCCGGGCTGGCCTCCGGTACCCGCATCGAGCGGATCCCGTCCGGCCGGTGGGTCTTCGCCCCGCGCTCCAGCTTCCTGCTCGCGCGGCGCATGGTGCTGTGGCACGTCACCAGCTACCAGCGGGGCCTTCACCTCGAATACCTGCACCTGCTCGCGGTCTCCCAGCTCAAGGAGACCCACGGCCGGTGGCTGTGGCGCTGGAAGGCACCACTGCGCGACCGCCTGGCGCTGCGGCTCCGCCCTGCGGAGGCCATGCTTGAACTGACCCCCTTCGCTCAAGAGCAGGATGAAACGGTGCAATCCGGGCAAGACGACCGTCTGATCGAAGCGGCCAGGGAAATCCTGAACGAGGCCAGCCAGGACGGTGTCCGGCTGAGCCAGTCTGCGCTCGCCAGGCGGCTGCGCGCCCGTGGCCACCGGATCGCCAACGAGCGCCTCCGCTGGCTCGCGGCCACGACTGGACTCGGCCCGCAGGGCGAGACAACATGAATGATCATCGGGGGATGTCATGGCCAGAGCAGACGAGCTGATGACTCTGGATCAAGTCCTGCAGGAGCTTGGCGATGTGTCCCGCCGCACCTTCTACCGGTGGCGTGAACTCGGCAGGGCCCCGCACGGCCTGAAACTGCCCAACGGCGAGATCAGGATCTGGCGCAGTGAATTCACCGCATGGCTTGGGACTCTCAAGGAGACAACGGCGTGAAGTCAACTGACGTCAAGCTCTGGGATGTCCGGCGCAACAAGTCCAGCAAGACCCCTTCCTATGAGATCCGCTGGGTCGTTGGCGGCCGAGCACATTCCAAAACCAGGCGGACCAAGGCTCTTGCGGACAGTTTCCTGTCCGATCTCCGGCAGGCGGCGAAGGACGGCCAGGAGTTCGGTGTCGAGATCGGCCTGCCTGAATCCATGCTCCAGCCTGAGCCCGTGCCGTCCCAGACATTCCTGGCCTTCGCACAGGCTTACATAGCAAAGCGGTGGCCCCACGCGGCGGCAAAGTCCCGTGACGCCATGTCCGACGCCCTCGCCACCGTCATCCCGGCCTTGACGAAGGACATTCCCGGCCGTCCGGACGCCGGGTCACTCCGCACGGCGCTCCGTAAGTACGCACTGCTGCCCGGCGACAAGCGGCCGGAACCATCGCCTGAGATCGCTTCCGCGACCCGATGGCTGGAATCCGCCTCGCTTACCCTGCCCGACCTCAAAGAGGCCAAGGTCGTGCACTCCGCCCTGGACGCGCTGACCCTACGCATGGACGGCCAGCGCGCAGGCGCCAACACGATCCGGCGCAAGCGAGCAGTCCTGCATCATGTCCTGGAGTACGCGGTCGAACTGGATGAACTTCCGTCCAATCCGCTGCACAAGGTCAAATGGAAGCCCCCGGAGACGACGCAAACCGTCGACCCCCGTGTCGCCGTCAACCCGGTGCAGGCTCGCGAACTCCTGATCGCAGCGACCTACGTCGGCAAGCGGGGCCGGGGCCGACGGCTAGCGGCCATGTTCGCCTGCATGTACTACGTAGCACTGCGCCCCGGAGAGACGATAGGGCTGCGCCAAGGTGATTGCTACCTCCCGGAAGAAGGCTGGGGCCGGATCACCCTCTCGAAGTCCCGACCCGAGGTCAACACTCAGTGGACCGACACCGGCGACGCCCATGCAGAACGCGGCCTCAAGCATCGGGCAGCGGACGACGTGCGGGTGATCCCCATCCCGCCGGTCCTTGTGAAGATCCTTCGCGAGCACATCAAGGAGTTCGGCGTTGCACTGGACGGCCGACTCTTCCGCAGCGAGCGCGGCAAGCCCGTCGCGTCAACGGCCTACACCGAAGTCTGGGCACAGGCCCGGACGCTGGCACTCACACCCGACCAGGTCGCTTCTCCTCTCGCGGGCCGACCCTACGACCTCCGGCACGCCGCCGTCTCGCTGTGGCTGAACGGCGGAGTATCACCCACCGAGATCGCCAAACGGGCCGGACACAGCGTCGAGGTCCTGCTTCGCGTCTACGCGAAATGCGTACACGGCCAAGAGGAAATCGCCAACCACCGCATCGAAGAAATCCTCGCTCCAGAACGTGTCTGACCGATTCTGAGTCAGCTATGCTGTGGTGTGCAGCGTATCGGCCTGCGCGAACGTCAGGTCTCGTCGTCGGTGGGTTTGCCGATTAGTTCTACGGCAGCAGGCCCTGGGTGCCGCACGGTCCACACCGTCGGTCTCTCGTAGGTGAAGTCAATCTCGTCGTAGTCTCGGCGGTACTCGGCGGGTACTTCGTTATCAGCAATTATCAGCTGAAGCTGCCCGCGGCTAACGTCTGCCTGGGTCACCATCCGCCGGTACAGCGCGGCAGATAGTTCTTCGGCGGTGTTGAGAGCTAGGCGCGGACTGTCGATGAGCAGGAACGCCGGGTAAAAAGTGTCGCCACGGCGGAGGGCTACCGTAAGGAGCGATGTCCAGTAGGCGATTTGCGTGGCAGTGATGATGCCGCCGCCGCGACTGACGGCTGAGAATTGCTTGCCGTTAAGCAGGGGTAGATAGCTGGTGGGGTGGATGCTTGCAGTCTCGATACCAGGGATGCCGAGAGTAGTGACGGCGTGCAGGAATTCCTCGCTGAGGCTGTCGAGGATTTCCCGGCGCCGAGTATCGAGATCTACCTGGGATCGGGCCATATCGGCTTGGATTCGCTCCCGGTCCGTGCGCAGCCGACCTGCAGCAGCTCCGAGATCGTCGGCACGGTCCCATTGGCGCAGGACGAGTTCAAATCGTTGTTGTTGTGCACGGGCGTAGGCAAGGTGGTTGGCGACATCATTGAGTACCTGCAGGCGCGGGGTGATACGTTCGGCGGTTCGGGCGTCAAGCTTTGCGATGAGGCTTGCGACAAGCTCTTCGCGGTCAGTGACGGCCTGAGCAGTAACTGTGAGGTGCCGGGTGATGGTGTCGAGTTGGCCGTCCATCTCCGCGAGCTGGTCGGCGAGCTGGCTGGCTTCATACTGGTCCGTGTTGTCAGGTGCGGTGACGGGGTCCGGCTGAAGGCAAACGCGGCAGCTACCTTCTGGTGGGTTCCGATCTGTTAGAGATTGCATACACCGAGGGCAGACGGTGAATTCGATGCTGGCGAGACGCTCACCGGCGTCGCGCATGCGGTGAAGCCGACCGACATCGGTTTGAACTCGGCGGCGTTCGCTTCTGTACTCGGCTTGCTCCCTGATGAGGCTGGTAACAGTGGCCCGAGCGTCGGCTAGGGCGCGTTTAGCTTCGGTGAGCAGATCGTGCAGTACCTGTGTTTCGCGGTCCGTGACAGGTTCGATTGCGTCACGGAGGGCAGCCTGCTCAGCCTGTGCGGCTTGCTGAACGGAGATGGCGTCGGAGATCGCGCGCTCAGCCTCTATGCGGCTGGTGGTGGTGCTGTCGCGTAGGAAAGTCAGGACCGTCTCGTGCTCCTTCTCCGCCGCGGCGAGTTCGCCGTTAAGCCTGTTCACATCTGAGCGCATGGCGAGGATGCGGGCGTTGGTAAGGCCGAACAGCAACTCAAACACGGCTTTGCGCTTTGGCTCCCGATAGGTCTCCTGGCTGTTTGCGATGTCGCGGTTCATGTCGTACTGCGCGACGTACAGGAAGGGGAGCACATCGCCGAAAGTGATACGGGCGCCGACGTTGCTGCTTGTCCCGGTACGGGCAGCAGCTCGCACATCGCCGGGCAGTCCGAGAGCAGCCAGCAGCAGGGTGCTCAGGCTGGGCTGGGTGCTGTCGACATGATGGTCAGGCAGCCGCTCATGCGTGACGAGATCCGTAACGCGGACGAAGCGACCTTTGCGGGAATCTATGCTACGCGAGATCCGGAGGCGTGACTGGTCAATGGTGACGTCGAGGGTGACATCGTTGACGTATTGCAATGCGACGGGCGCGAGCACCCCGTTGCAGCCGAAGCCATACTTGATCATCTCAAGAAGGGTAGTTTTGCCGACACCGGTCCGGCCCGCGAGAACCGTAAGATCGGAGGGAAACGCATAGCATACTTGGCCGTCGGTGGTGTCGAGAGTAACGGCGTCGAGCCGGAATCGCGTGGTCATCGGATCACCTGCCGCTGCGGGCGATCCATAAGGTCGGCCAGCCGTCGGTAGATGAGGTCTTTCAATGCGTTTCCCGTCAGTCCGGTGGATGCTTCAGCGATGGCGTGGCAGCGGTCGCTGATGTTGGCCCATTCGTCGGCGATGGCCAGTTCCCGGACGAACTGCCGACCAGCGGAGGTAGGGGCAACGGCAACGCTGCCGCGGAGGCCACGGGTGTAGCGGAGCAGTCCGCGTCCGACGAGCGCGCCAATGACAGGGTAATACCGATCGTCCCACGGGCCGTACTTGTAGCGGGTCATAGGTGCCTCAACGTCGGTACGTAGGGTGATGTCTTCCTCCGACAGGTGGAGACGGATGTCTGCGCCGTCGAGGTCATCGAGCACATCAGGGGCGAGCGCGGGGTAGCGCAGGAGGAAGTCGAGTTTGGCAAGCTTGGTCAGCCCGTCCAGTTTGCTGGCGTGGCCGGGTGTACTGGCAACCGCGTCGATAAGGAGCAGGACGCGGGCCTGGTGGTAGGCGAGGTCATCCCGGAGAAGCGCGAGGTCGAGGGGCTGGTGGGGTGTGGTCATGGCGTCGCTCCTCGTTGCGCGCGTATCCGGGCGACTTCGGCGTCGATGTCAAAGCGCGCGCTGAACCAGACATGGCAGCGGTTGGCGAGATCGCAGATGCCGCCAAGGAGAAGGTCGGCATCCATGTCCTCCCACCACTGCCCGGCGGGCAAGGCATCGATCCGGACCTGGAGTTCGCTCCATAGTTCTGCGCCCCAAGTGCCCAGGGAGTTGGTGACAGCTATGGCGGCGTCATCGCTGATGCGGAGCAGGGCACGACGCAGCCGTTGCTGCTCAGCGCGCGCGGTGGGGTCGCTGTTCGTCCTAGCGCGCCAGTACCTCTGATAGTCCAGTCGAAGTTGTTCCGCACGTTCGATGCTGCTGTCAGCACAGTTCCCTATGGACATCTTGATGGCCATACGGCTTGCGCGCATAGCTCCTGGGAGGGGCAGGTATCCGCCAGGGTGAGCGATAGCGGTCCTGACCGCCACGTCGATGTCGGTCAGCGAGACGATCCGGGAGGCGAGTTCACGTTCGGTTTCAGCGAGACCAGACAGGGCCGTACCAGGCTGGTAGGCCAGGACCGTGGGGAGCGCCCCCGTCGATATCGACCCTGCGGCGCGCATCCGTGTCCTGAACAAGCCAAGGACCGCTTCCCAGACCGCTTCAGGGGGGATGGCGGAGTGCCCAAGGCGGTCAAGCACCGGTTTGACGTACATGCCTGGTGCCGCGTACCCGACATAGGCCCGGGTCGGTTGACCGTGCTGGATGCTGAGCATGGACAGGAACCGGCTGGCTTGCTCACGCTGCTGCACGGTCGGGATCAGTCCGCTGGTGCGGGAACTGGATTGCCAGGTATCAGGAAGGCCGTCGCGATGCCCTAATAGTGCTTGAGCGAAGCCGGTGATGGCTGCATGGTGGTCACCGTCGATGGACAGGCTCTGTCCGGACAGCCGCTCGATACGGAGACCAGTAGCAGCCTGGTCCAGATCTTGCGGGGGGCCGACTCTGAGACCCGCAGTCGTGACGAGCCGACACGTAGGCCTCTCCCCGAGTGTGTGCCAGCGGTTGAACAGATGCGCCAGGCCGCCGTCTGTGACGAGCTGGCCGAGAGTCGTAAAAACGCTACGGGATGGCTCGCGGTGCTTGGCCGATACCAGCTCAGCATCGCTGGATTGGATGGCGATCCAGTCCTCGTGGTGTTCGCACACGATCCGGCAGCCGTGATCAGCGGCCAATTGTCCGTTGTCGTCGAGGGCGCCCATGTAAAGAGAAAGGCCGTCAGCCGCAGCCATACAGGCCTGCCAGTTGTACCGGTCGGCGGTGCTGGCGCCCGCATCGTCAGCAGGCACCGTGAACATGACAACCTCGGCGGCTGTCGCAGCAGTATCACTTGAGCCCAACGACACCCCACAGAATATAAGGGATGCGACGCATAGGCGCTGGTCAATGTGTCGCCTCGGCGCGTCTAGCGCTCAGTAGCCTCGATCACGTAGCCGACGACAGCCCGCGCATCCCGGCCGACATCTACGCAGTCGCCGTCATCGATGTGGGGCCGGCCGCCCGCGCCTTCGACCGAATCCGCAACCTCGCTTTGACCTCATCCGCGCACGCCACCAGGCCATCCGAAGGGCTCCAACGCCATCCCGCGGAGCCGTCCTAGCGACCTCCTGACCTGCTGAAACGCCCCAAGATCCATCCCGCACATATCCCGGGACCAGCGGCCGGGAGCTGCTTTCGGTGGCATCTGGCTGCACATCCGGTCCTCGGGCACACCAGCGGCCTCTGACCTGTATCCCCAGGTCAGAGGCCATTTTCCCTTGCTCCGCTGGTGGTGGCAGGTGATGGATTCGAACCATCGAAGGCGAAGCCGACGGTTTTACAGACCGCTCCCTTTGGCCGCTCGGGCAACCTGCCGCGTGCCGTCACACCCGACGGCACAGTGAAGGATAGCGGACAGCCCGGCGAGAAGTGACACGAGTGTCCAGCGGAGCAGCGCGCCCGTCGTGACCGGGCGGGGGCCGGCCGTCTAGCCTGGGACCCGTGGCAGCAACCGACAGCTCATTTGACATCGTCTCCAAAGTGGACCGCCAGGAAGTCGACAACGCCCTCCAGCAGGCCGCCAAAGAGATCGGCACCAGGTTCGACTTCCGCGGCGTGGGCGCGTCGATCGCCTGGTCCGGCGAGCACGGCGTCGAGATCCGCGCCAACAGCGAGGAGCGCGCGAAGGCGGTGCTCGATGTCTTCAAGGACAAGCTGGTCAGGCGCGGAGTGTCGCTGAAGGTACTCGACGCCGAGGACCCGAGGCTCTCCGGCAAGGAGTACCGCCTCGCGGTCACCCTCAAGGAAGGCATATCGCAAGAGGACGCCAAGAAAATCGCCAAGATCATTCGCGACGAGGGCCCGAAGGGCGTCCGCGCCCAGGTCCAGGGCGAAGAACTCCGTGTCTCTTCGAAGAAGAAGGACGAGCTCCAGGCGGTGATATCGCTGCTGAAGGGGGAAGACTTCGACTTCGCGTTGCAGTTCGTCAATTACAGATAGGCCGAACGAGAGCGTCATGGCGGCCGACGCCACGTGACGCTCGCGACGGCGTACTCCCCCACCCGTCCCCGGCCGTTCCTGCGCGCTCAGCGGCGGTGGTGCCTGCTGCCCTCGGTGGCCAGTACCGTCAGCGGCGGTATCCGGCAAGGGCCTCCAGCCTGCGGACCCGCTCGCTGGTCGGCGGGTGCGTGGAGAACAGCCGGGCGAAGCCCTCGCCGCGGAACGGATTCGCGATCATCAAGTGTCCCGCCGAGGCAAGCTGCCCGCTGGGCGCGAGCGGCATGGCGGCCGCCCCTGCCTCGATCTTGCGCAGCGCACGTGCAAGCGCGAGCGGGTCACCGGTCAGCCTGGCGCCCGACGCGTCGGCCTGGTACTCCCGTGCCCGGCTGACCGCGAGCTGGATGACCAGCGCGGCGACGGGGCCGAGCAGCAACAGCAGTAGCACCTCGAGCACGCCGCCGCCATCTCGGTCGCCGGAGTTTCCGAGCGAGGCCGATGTTCCGAACGGAAGGAACCAGGCGAAGCTGGCCAGGAATGTGATCACGGTCGCCAGCCCCGCCGCGACCGACGAGATCAGGATGTCCTTGCTGTATACATGCGAAAGCTCATGGCCGACTACCGCGCGCAGTTCGTCGCCGGAGAGCATCCGCAGCAGGCCCTCGGTGCAGCACATTGCCGCGTGGCGGGGATTGCGGCCAGCGGCGAACGCGTTCGGCTGCATCGCGGGGGACACGTAGATCCTCGGCACCGGCTGCCTGGCGGCGGTGCTCAGCTCGCGGACCAGCCGGTAGAGCACGGGATACTGGACCTCGCTGACCGGCCGCGCCCGCATCGCGGACAGGGCGAACCTGTCGCAGCAGAAGTACGCGATCCCGTTCACGCCGATCGCTACCACAAGGGCAATGGCCAGTCCGGCCCCGCCGCCGAGCGCGATCCCCGTCAGCATGATCAGGGCGGACAGCAAGGCGATGAGGCCGACGGTCCGCAGCCCGTTGCCATGCACGCCGCCACCCTCTCCCTGGTTGCCCTCTTGGCTTGCTCTCCTGGCTCACTCCAGCCGCCCATCCTGCTCAACGGCGCCGGCCTGAGCCCGCGTTCCCGCGTTGCCCCGTGGCCGTGTCCGAGCCGGGAACCGCGTCTCTCCTGGTGAGACGCCCGTGCCCGAATCCGCGTCATGACGAGGTACACGAGGCGTGATCCCGTCCGCACGGGACCGCGTCTATTACAGAAAGACCGCTACCACGCACATAATCGTCATATAATGGCATGTATGTCATCATCGTAGCGTTTGGCCTGGCAGACGGCCTGAGATGCCGATCACAGACCAGCTGAGCCGAGCGCGAGCGAGCTGTCAACAGTCCCTTAAGCAGTAACATATAGACGTTGTCCTGTACTCACGCCCCGGCCGTGGGGCGGCACTCACAGACAGGTGCCCGGCTGCGGCGCGTGGAGGAGGTCCTCCCACTGTGACCAAGCAGGTCCAGCAACTCGACCGTGTCATCATCCGCTTCGCAGGCGACTCCGGCGACGGCATGCAACTGGCAGGCGACAGGTTTACCCAGGAGACGGCGGTCTTCGGCAACGACCTGTCCACCCTGCCGAACTTCCCTGCCGAGATCCGGGCTCCAGCGGGAACGCTGCCCGGCGTGTCGAGTTTCCAGGTTCACTTTGCCGATCACGACATCCTGACTCCCGGCGACGCGCCCGATGTGCTCGTCGCGATGAACCCGGCCGCGCTCAAGGCAAACATGTCCGACCTGCCAGCCGGCGCCGAGGTCATCGTCAACACCGACGAGTTCACGAAGAGGAACCTGGCCAAGGTCGGCTATCAGGGCAGCCCGCTCGATGACGGCTCGCTCGCGAGGTACCGCGTACACGCTGTACCGATCACGTCTATGACGGTCAAGGCACTCGACGAGTACGACATCACGAGGAAAGACGCAGAGCGCGCCAAGAACATGTTCGCACTCGGGCTGCTCTCCTGGCTGTATAACCGCCCCGCCGAGGGCACGCTCAAGTTCCTCGAGGCCAAGTTCGCCGCCAAGCCGGAGATCATGAAGGCGAACATCGCAGCCTTCCGCGCGGGCTGGAACTATGGCGAGACCACCGAGGTGTTCTCGGTCAGGTACGAGGTAAAGCCGGCCACGCTGAAGCCGGGAGCATACCGGAACATCACCGGCAACACCGCGCTCGCATACGGGCTCATCGCCGCGTCGCGGCTGTCCGGGCTGCCGCTGTTCCTCGGCGCCTACCCCATCACGCCGGCCTCTGACATCCTGCACGAGCTGTCCAGGCACAAGCGCTTCGGTGTCAGGACGTTCCAGGCCGAGGACGAGATCGCCGGCGTCGGGGCCGCGCTCGGCGCGGCGTTCGGCGGCGCGCTCGGGGTCACCTCGACCTCAGGCCCTGGCATGACGCTCAAGGCCGAGACGATCGGCCTTGCCGTCTCGGTCGAGCTGCCGCTGATCGTCTGCGACATCCAGCGGGCCGGCCCATCGACCGGCATGCCGACGAAGACAGAGCAGGCCGACCTGCTCGAGGTGCTGTTCGGCAGGAACGGGGAGTCGCCGGTCCCCGTCCTCGCCCCCGCCAGCCCGTCGGACTGCTTCGACGTCGCGATCGAGGCCGCGCGGATCGCGCTCAGGTACCGCACGCCGGTGATCGTGCTCTCCGACGGGTACCTGGCCAACGGGTCGGAGCCGTGGCGGATCCCTGACGTGGCCGGCCTCCCCGACCTGCGCGGGCAGTTCGCCTTCACCAGGGGAGACAACTGGCGCGATAGTGACGGCACCACGGAATTCCGTCCCTTCCACCGGGATCCGCTCACGCTCGCGCGGCCGTGGGCGGTGCCCGGCACCCCAGGGCTTGAGCACAGGATCGGCGGGATCGAGAAGGCCGACAGCACGGGCACGATCTCCTATGACCCGGACAACCATGACCGGATGGTGCGGCTGCGACAGGCGAAGGTCGACGGCATCGCCGCCGACATCGGCCCGATCGAGGTGGACGATCCCGATGGCACCGCACGCGTGCTCGTGCTCGGCTGGGGTTCCACGTTCGGCTCGATCGGCGCGGGAGTCCGGCGCGTCCGGGTGGCCGGCGGCTCGGTGGCGCAGGCGCACCTGACCTACCTGAACCCGTTCCCCTCGAACCTGGGCGAGGTGCTGCGCCGCTACGACAAGGTACTCGTCCCCGAGATTAACCTCGGCCAGCTCGCGCTGCTGCTGCGCGGACGGTACCTAGTCGATGTGATCTCCTATAACCGTGTACGCGGGCTTCCGTTCCGTGCGGCCGAGCTGGCCGGCGTCATCCAGGATGTGATCAGCAATGTCTGACCGGAACGGTACTAGCCGCGGCGGCGGAACCAACGGTCACCGGCTAGCCTCGCTGACGCTCGTTCCTAAGGCTGACGCGCCGCAGACCATGAAGGACTTCAAGTCGGACCAGGAAGTCCGCTGGTGCCCCGGCTGCGGTGACTACGCGATCCTCGCGGCGTTCCAGTCCTTCCTGCCCGAGCTCGAGGTGCCGAGGGAGAACGTCGCTGTCATCTCCGGCATCGGCTGCTCGTCGCGGCTCCCCTACTACCTGAACAGCTACGGGATGCACTCGATCCACGGCCGCGCCCCTGCGATCGCCACCGGGCTGGCCGCGTCCCGGCCCGACCTGTCCGTCTGGGTGGTCACCGGGGACGGTGACGCGCTGTCCATCGGCGGCAACCACCTGATCCACGCGCTGCGCCGCAACGTCAACATCAAGATCCTGCTGTTCAACAACCGGATCTACGGCCTGACGAAGGGCCAGTACTCGCCCACCTCCGAGCAGGGAAAGGTCACCAAGTCGACCCCGTTCGGCTCGGTCGACGTGCCGTTCAACCCTGTCTCGCTCGCGCTCGGCGCTGAGGCCACCTTCGTCGCCCGCACCATCGATTCCGACCGCGCGCACCTCACCAGCGTGCTGCGGGCGGCCGCCGATCACCGTGGTGCCTCATTGGTCGAGATCTACCAGAACTGCCCGATCTTCAACGACGACGCGTTCGCGCCGCTGACCGACCGGGCTTCCGGGGGCGAGCGGCTGATCAGGCTCGAACACGGCGAACCCGTGCGGTTCGGCGCGGACAAGCGCCAGGGGCTGCGGTTCAGCCGCTATGGCTCGCTGGAGGTCGTGGACGGGACCGGGCCTGACGGGGACGTGCTCGTGCACGACGCGCACGCCGCCGATCCGTCGTATGCGTTCGCCCTGTCCAGGCTGGACAGCACGGACTTCGAGCACACCCCTATCGGAGTGTTCCGCCAGGTGACGCGGCCCAGCTACGACGAGCTCATGACCCAGCAGATCACCGACGCTCACGCCAGCGAGGGTGACGGCGACCTCGCGGCTCTGCTCGCCGGCACGGACACCTGGCAGATCAGCTGACGGCGCCCCCGGTTCGCGAGGAGGCCGCCTTGAGCATCCGCGTCGAGCGGGACGGTGCGGTCACGACTGTCGTTCTGGACCGTCCCGAGGTGCGCAACGCCGTTGACGGCCCGACAGCGAACCTGCTGGCCGACGCGTTCTGCGTGTTCGACGCCGACCCTGACGCTCACGTCGCCGTCCTGTACGGGGCGGGCGGCACGTTCTGCTCGGGTGCCGACCTCAAGGCGATGGGCGGCCCGCGGGGCAACAGGACCGAGCCGGACGGTGATGCCCCGATGGGACCCACCCGGATGCGGCTGTCCAAGCCGGTCATCGCGGCGATCACGGGCCACGCCGTGGCGGGCGGCCTGGAGCTCGCACTCTGGTGCGACCTGCGGGTCGCCGAGGAGGACGCCGTGCTCGGCGTCTTCTGCCGCCGCTGGGGCGTGCCGCTGATGGACGGCGGCACGGTCCGGCTGCCGCGCCTGGTGGGCCTCGGCGGGGCCATGGACCTCATCCTGACCGGCCGGCCTGTGGGCGCGAGGGAAGCCCTGCAGCTGGGCCTCATCAGCCGGATGGTGCCGCCCGGGCAGGCGCGTGCCGCCGCCGAGAAGCTGGCGCACGAGATCGCCGCATTCCCGCAAGGCTGCCTGCGCAGCGACCGGCTGTCCGCCCTGGAAGGCTGGTCACTCGATGAGCACGACGCGATGGCGAACGAGTTCCGCCACGGCATGAACACGCTGCGCCAGGCCAGCCCGCTCGACGGCGTCGAGCGGTTCCGCGCGGGAGCGGGCCGGGGTGGGACCGGGCTCGACGACACGCCTGCCTGACGAACGCGGCGCTACCGGTCCGGTCCGTGGATCCTGGATAGCGCGCGCTCAACCATGAACTCCACGGCAGGGTTCATGTTGATGGGCAAGACGGTCTTGCCTGGGTGCATGCCGGGCCAGACACGCAGCAACTCATCCACGAATCCCTGACCGACATCCGTGACACCGGCGAAGTCCGCCTCCACGATCTCAAAATCGGAATCCAGCCCGTCAAGCAGCCGTCTCGCCTCGCTCCGTGACACGAACATGGTGCCGATTTCGAAGAGCTTTACGACCGGCCGAGTCCGGACGAAGGCGTGATCGTGGCTGAACTCGCGGAAGACGTCAGCCAGCACTCGATCGGTCTGCGGGTCGATCTGGCACAGCACGGACGTCCCTTGCGTTACAGGGATGACGCCCAATGCCGTGTCGTGGCGTAGGTTGTCAACGGTCCAGCGCACCCCCGATGAGGTCAGGCGGAAGAGATCCACGGCCTTCGATGTGAAGAAGATTCCCTCTCCCGTGTGTCGCGCCGGGTCGGTAGTTCGCTTGCCCTTGGACAGTTCCTGGACGGCTTCGAACTCGCTGGCCAGGTGCAGCCCCTGCCGGAGCTTCTGGTAGGCGCCGCCCCCCTTGTCCCTGATCTCAAAGCTCCACTGATCCGGGCTGGTCCACCACGCGATCGCCGCGGTTTCACTGCCTGAGTGGTCGATGGCGTTGTTCAGCATCTCGGTGAATGCGTAGCCCATGATCCGGCCCGCCTCGCTACCAGCGTCCAGGCCCAAGTCATCAATGACACGACGCCAGACGGCGTCTTCCGCCAGGCCAAGCAGCGTGAGCTCACGCTGCCATGCTGGCTTCTCCGCCGTCGCGACCGTCAGCAGGTTGTCAGCCAGACTCTGCCGTGCCACGGCGGCCCGCACCGCAGCGAGGTCGAAAAGCCGGTGGCCGCCGGGGGTCCGAGACGACGGAATGACTCCGGAATCCGCCAGCTGTCGGATCCGGCTGGAGGACAGACCCAGCTCGCGCGCCACATCAGCGATCCGGACCAAGTGCTCCGACTGATCAGCCATACCGACCCCCCGGGGAACCTATACCTACACTGTAGTTTCTATAGAATAATCTACAGTGTAGTTTTAGGTTCTCAGCCAGTATCGCGCACTCGGGCCGAGTGCGCCACGCTAGCACTCCACCGAGTGATGACGCATGCTCGCCCAGAACGCTGGCACCCGGGACGCCTGACCCCCACGCGACCAGGCAGCCATGCGCCTCAGCCGTCGGCGCGGGCGACGCCCACTGGGCAGGTCACGCCGGTGCCGTGATCGGGGCAGTAGCCGTGCGGGTTCTTATTGTCTGAGAGGTACTGCTGGTGGTAGTCCTCGGCGAAGTAGAACTCCCCGGCCGGGACGATCTCCGTGGTGATCTCCCGGTAGCCGGCCTCGGCCAGCCTCTTCTGGTAGGCGGTACGGGACTCCTCGGCCGCCGACTGCTGCTCCGCCGTCTGGTAGAAGACTGCCGAGCGGTACTGGGTACCGGTGTCATTGCCCTGGCGCATGCCCTGGGTGGGATCGTGTGACTCCCAGAACACCTTGAGCAGCTCGGTGTAGGAAACCTTCGCCGGGTCGAACACCACGCGAACACCCTCGGTGTGCCCGGTCCTTCCGCTGCACACTTCCTCGTAGGTCGGGTTCGGCGTGTAGCCGCCCTCGTAGCCGACGGCAGTCGACACCACCCCGGGCGTCTGCCAGAATTTCCGCTCCGCGCCCCAGAAGCAGCCGAGCGCGAACTCGGCGATCTGTGTCCCGTCTGGGTAAGGCGGCGCAAGCGGTGTTCCCAGCACGGCGTGCCGCGCGGGCACCGGCATCGTCGATGAACGACCGGGAAGCGCGGCATCCGCCGCAACCATCATCGTCTTGCGGGAACCGAATATGCCCACTGCCGTCCTCCTGGAAAGCGTCCTGCGCTATCTCGGCAAACACCGGAGAATCAGCCCGGATTCCCCGCTGGCAGGCCGGCCGGGGGCGCGGCGACCCCGGGCGCGCGAGCCCGGCGGGCGGGCACGTCCCTTTGTGCTCATCCGTCAGGCCGCGCTAACCCGTGCGGTCTACGACGAAATCGCAGAGTACTTCGAACGCGGCACGCGCGGGGACGTCGGGCAGCGCGAGGATTGCCTTCCGTGCCCCCTGCGCCCAGCTTCCCACGTCGCCGCGGGACGCCTCCATCGCCCCGTGCGCCCGCAGCAGCGACAGCGCCTCCGCGTGCAGCAGCGGATCCGCGAGGCCGGCCGCGGCTAGCAGTTCGCGGAGCCGGGCATCGGCTGCGTCCGTGGATCGGAGCGCGTACAGCACGGGGAGCGTCCGGATTCCCTCCCGCAGGTCCGTGCCAGGCGTCTTGCCCGACTCCGCGGACTCGCTCGCCACGTCAAGGACGTCGTCGGATAGCTGGAAGGCAACGCCGAGCATCTCGCAGGCACGCGCGATCTGTACTCCGATCTCCGGCGGCGCACCGGAGAACATCGCGCCGAAGCGTCCGGATGTCGCGATAAGCGACGCCGTCTTCTCGGTCACCACCCGCAGGTAGTGGTCCAGCGGGTCCTCCCCGGGCCGCGGGCCCACAGTCTCCGCCATCTGCCCGCTTACCAGGCGGGAAAATGTCTCTGCCTGGATCCTGACCGCCTCTATGCCGAGATCGGCGAGTATCAGCGAGGCACGGGCGAACAGGAAGTCGCCGGTCAGGATCGCCACCGTGTTGTCCCACCGGGAGTTGGCCGACTGGTGTCCCCGGCGCATGGCCGCCTCATCCATCACATCGTCGTGGTAGAGGGTGGCGAGATGAGTGAGCTCGATCGAGAGCGCCGCTGGCACGACTCGCTCGTCATGAGGATTGCCGAACTGCGCCGCGAGCAGTACGAGCATCGCGCGAAACCGCTTGCCGCCCGCGTCGATCAGGTGCCTGGACGCCTCGGTCAGCGTCGCCTCACCGGAGTGCGCGGCCTCCCTGAGCGCCTCTTCGACGAGAACGAGGCCGTCCAGGACCTCGGCCGCCAGGGCGGTGTCGGGCAGGTCCATGGGGACGACAGTGATCACGCAGGCTCCCAGTTGTCGGTGCGCGGCCGAGAATACCTGACCCGCCGGGAATGCCCGGCTAGCGGCCGGGCGCCTGAGCTGCGCGGGGCCCCCTCAGCGGACGAAGAGCTGCGTGGCGGCATGGTTTGCCAGGCTGAGTACTGGCCCTGGGACCACTCCCAGGACCAGCGTGGCCGCCACGCCCACGGCCACCGCCGTGCCGGTGAACAGGCTGGGTGCCACCACGGCCGGACCGTCTGGGACTGGATCGCTGAAGAACATCAGCACGATCACCCGCACATAGAAGAACGCGGCGATCGCGCTGCTCAGCACTCCCACGATGACCAGAGGGATAGCGCCGCCCGCGACCGCTGCCTGGAACACCGCGAATTTCCCCGTGAACCCGCTGGTCAGCGGGATGCCTGCAAAGGCGAGCAGGAAAAACGCGAAGATCCCCGCTATCAGCGGCGAGCGCTTGCCCAGCCCGGCCCACCTGGACAGGTGCGCCGCCTCCCCGGTCGCGTCCCGCACGAGCGTGACGACCGCGAACGCCCCGATCGTCGTGAACCCGTAGGCGGCCAGGTAGAACAGGCTGCCCGACAGGCCGGCCACGCTTGCCGCGATGACCCCGGTCAGCACGAAACCGGCGTGGGCGATCGATGAGTAGGCCAGCAGGCGCTTCACGTCCGTCTGGGTGATCGCGATGATCGCGCCGACGACCATGGTGAGGATGGCCACCCCCCACATCGCCGGCCGCCAGTCCCACGCCAGCTTGCCAAACGCCACATAGAACACGCGGAGCAGGGCACCGAATGCCGACACCAGCGTGCACGAGGCCATCAGCGCGGTCACCGGCGTGGGTGCGCCCTGATAAACATCCGGCTTCCAGCCCTGGAACGGCACCGCGCCGATCTTGAAGAGCAGGCCGAGGCCGAGCAGCGCGATCCCGGTGAGCAGCAGTGTCGTGTTCCCGGTGTTGGACGAGGCTGCCGCCGCGATGTCGGACAGCCGCACCGAGCCCGCGAAGCCATACAGCATGGCTATGCCGAACAGGAAGAACGCCGAGGAGAACGCACCGAGCAGGAAATACTTCACCGCCGCCTCCTGCGACAGCAGGCGGCGGCGCCTGGCCAGCCCGCAGAGCAGGTAGAGCGGCAGCGAAAGCACCTCGAGCGCCACGAACATGGTGAGCAGGTCGTTGGACGCGGGGAACAGCAGCATGCCGCCGACGGCGAACAGCGTCAGCGGGTACACCTCCGTGTGGGTGATGCCCGCGAGCAGCCCCTCGCGCTCCTCGGCGCTGCCGGGCACCGTGGCCGCCTGCGCCGCGAACGGGCTCACGTCATGCGATGACTCGGCTATCAGCAGCACGCTGACGAACGCGAGCACGAGGATCGTGCCCTGGATGAAAAGGGTCGGCCTGTCCACCGCGACAGCACCCATCGCGGCGATGTGCCCGGGGCTGTCATGTCCGAACAGGCTGCTCGACGTGCCGACGAGAACGGTGAGGACGAACGCCGCGGCGAGGCCGCCGAGCGTCAGGACGAGGTGAACGCCGCGGCGCAGCGGGCGCGGCACGAACGCCTCCGCGAGCACGCCGGCCACGGCGACGCCGAAGACGAGCAGCATCGGGGAGAGCTGGCTGTACTCGATGCTTGGCGGCGTGATATTCGCGGCCGCGAGGCTAGCGGCCGCGAGAGGGCCGGTCACGGGGCGGTTCCCTTCTGTGCCGTCACAGGCTGGGCCGTAGCGGGATGCGGGGGCGCTGGATCGGTGACGTGCACCTGCGCCATGGTCTGTCGCACCGCGGGATTGATGATGTCGAGCACCGGCTTGGGGTACACGCCAAGCGCCACGATGAGAGCGATCAGCGGCCCGACCGCCCACAGCTCGCGGGCCTTCAGGTCCGGCATGTCCTTCACCTCGTCGCGGACCGGCCCCGTCATCGTGCGCTGGTACATCCACAGGATGTAGATCGCGGCGAGGATGATGCTGGCCGTTGCGAGCACGGCGGGCAGCTTGTACCTGGTGAACGTGCCGACCAGAACAAGGAACTCACTGACGAACGTGGACAAGCCGGGCAGCGAGAGCCCGGCGAGGCCGGACAGCAGGAAGAGCCCGGCGAGCACGGGCGCGACCTTCTGCACGCCGCCGTAGTCCGCGATCCGCTGCGACCGCCGCCGGGCGATCATGAATCCGGCGATGAGGAAGAGCGCCCCGGTGGCGAAGCCGTGATTGACCATGTACAGCGTCGCGCCCGACTGGCCCTGGCTGGTCATGGCGAAGATGCCCAGCGAGATGAAGCCGAAGTGCGAGATCGAGGTATAGGCGATGAGCCGCTTGAGGTCCGCCTGGCCGATCGCCACGATCGCGCCGTACAAGATCCCGATGACCGACAACGTGATCACGAGCGGGGTGAAGTACTTCGCGGCCGAGGGGAACAACTCGAGACAGTAGCGGATCATACCGAACGTCCCGACCTTGTCCAGAACGCCCACGAGCAGCACCGCCGCGCCCGGCTGGGCGGCCGTGGCGGCGTCGGGCAGCCAGGTGTGGAACGGCCAGAGCGGCGCCTTGATGGCGAAGGCGACGAAGAAGCCGAGGAACAGCCACTTCTGCGTGGCCGGGCTGAGCGCGACGTGGGTGAGCTGGCTGAACAGGAACGTTCCCTGGTGGCCGTGCTGGGCGGAGTACACATACAGCGCGATCACCGCGACGAGCATGAGCAGGCCGCCCAGCAGGCTGTAGAGCAGGAACTTCACCGCCGCGTACTGCCGGCCGCCGACACCGTAACTCCCGATCATGAAGTACATCGGGATGAGCATGGCCTCGAAGAAGACATAGAAGAGGAAGACGTCGGTCGCGGCGAAGACGCCGATCATCATCGTCTCGAGCACGAGCAGCAGCACGAAGTAGGTCTTCACGCTCCGCTTCCGCGCCGTCGTTTCCCCCGGGCCGGGATCGCCGTCGGCGTCATTCCATGAGGCGAGCACCACGACGGGCATCAGCACCGCGGTCAGGCCGATCAGCACGAGCGCGATGCCGTCCACGCCGACCGCGTAGTGCACGCCGAACTGCGGTATCCACCGGTAGGTCTCGGTGAACTGGAAATCCGGGCCGCCAGGCGAGAAGCGAACCGCGATGATGACCACCATCACCAGCGTTGCGAGCGAACAGACAAGCGCGATCCGCTTGGCTAGCTCATCGCGGGCTTTCCTGTCGGCGTCGCCACCCGGGGCGGACGCGCCGGGGACAAGGGCGACCGCGAGCGCGCCGGCGAGCGGGATCGCGCCAGTTACGGTGAGCCACGGAAAACTGCTCATAGGGTCTACAACCTCACCAGCAGGAAGACGCCGACCAGCAGCGCCGCGCCGAAGAACATCGACAGGGCATAGGAGCGGACGAAGCCGGTCTGCACCCGGCGCAGCCGCCCCGAGGTCCCGCCGATCGCCGCGGCAAGCGTGTTGACGAGGCCATCCACCCCGCGGTTGTCGAAGAACACGGAAAGCCTGGCTATCCACTGACCAGGCCGCATCAGGACCGATTCGTTGAACGCGTCACCGTACAGGTCCTTGCGGGCGGCAACGGTAGGGAACCGGCCGGCCGGGGCGACCGCGGGCACCTCGGCACGGCCGTACATCGACCACGCGATCGCGATCCCGGCGATCGCGAACCCGAGGGCGGCGAGCCCCGGCGTGGTGAACACTCCGTGCGACGTCGGCGGCGCGCCGGTAACCGGGGCGAGGAAGTCCGCGAACCGGCTGCCGGTGATGAGGAACGCGCCTGCCCCCACCGAGCCGACCGCGAGCAGGATCATCGGCCAGGTCATCACGGCCGGCGACTCATGCGGGTGTGCGGTGCTGGCTGGGGGGGACGACGCTTCGCGCCCCCCCTCCCCCCCCGCAGCTTCATCCCACCGGCGCCGGCCCGCGAACGTCATGAGCATCACCCGCGTCATGTAGAACGCGGTGATGCCCGCGCCGAGCACCGCGGCACTGCCGAGTATCGCCCCGGAGGGTCCGCCCTTATCGAACGCCGCCTCGATGATGCCGTCCTTGGTGAAGAAGCCGGAGAACGGCGGTATCCCGATGATGGCCAGGTAACCGAGCCCGAAGGTGACGCACGTGACCGGCATGATCGCACCGAGGGCGCCGTAGCGGCGCATGTTCACCTCGTCGTTCATGCCGTGCATCACCGAGCCCGCGCCGAGGAACAGGCCTGCCTTGAAGAAGCCATGGGTGAGCAGGTGCGCGATCGCGAACACGTAGCCGGCCGGCCCGAGCCCGGCCGCGAGGTGCATGTAGCCGATCTGGCTCATGGTCGATCCGGCCAGCGCCTTCTTGATGTCGTCCTTGGCGCACCCGATGATGGCGCCGAAGAGCAGCGTCGCCGCCCCGACGATCGTCACTGTCAGCCGCGCGTCCGGGGCCAGCGCGAAGATCGGGCTGGACCGCACGATCAGGTAGACCCTCCATCGCGTCGAGCAGCCAGGACTGCAGCGGAAGCTGGGCGGACTTGCCGCAGGCGCCGAGCAGCAGCAGCAGGCCGAGCGCGGTCGCCACGCCCTGGCCGCCCGCCGGTGCCGCCCCGAACACCCCGGTGAAGGAAACCGTGCCAAACGTGGCGAACATCAGCATGACCGCCACGGACAGCCCCGCGTCACCGACCCGGTTGGCGATGAATGCCTTCTTCGCCGCGGCAGCCGCGGTCGGCTTGAACTGCCAGAACCCGATGAGCAGGTACGAGGCGAGGCCGACGCCCTCCCAGCCGGCGTAGAGCAGGAGGTAGTTGTCGGCGAGCACGAGCAGCAGCATCGCCGCGATGAACAGGTTCATGTACCCGAAGAAGCGCCGCCGGCCCGGGTCATCCGCCATGTACCCGACCGAGTAGATGTGGATGAGCGAGCCCACCCCGGTGATCAGCAGGACGAAGGTCAGCGACAGCGGGTCGAGCAGCAGCCCGGCGTTCACCCGGAACCCGGCGACGGGGATCCAGGAGAACATATGCAGGTCCCTGCTCCGCTGAGCGGCCGGATAGCCGAGCAGGACGAAGAAAGACACAAGCCCGTAGCCGAACGCCGCGAGCGGCATGGTGACACCGACCAGATGGCCCCACCGATTCGCGCGGCGCCCGCCGAGCAGCAGCACCGCGGCGCCCGCCAGCGGCAAGGCGATCATCAGCCACGCGGCGCGCTGAGCGCCGGTAGCCGCGATGGTAGCCAGCTGCGTGCTCGCCAGTTGCGCGGCGGTCATGTGCGCGGCCGTCACTGCGGTCAACGCGCTACCCCTTCTAGTATTTCAGCAGGTTCGCGTCGTCTACCGACGCGGACCTGCGGGTCCGGAAGATCGCCATCAGGATCGCGAGGCCGACCACGACCTCCGCGGCGGCCACCACCATCACGAAGAACGCGATGACCTGGCCGTCCAGGTTGCCGTGCAGCCGGGCGAACGCGACGAACGCGAGATTGGCCGCGTTCAGCATCAGCTCAATGCACATGAAGATGACGATCGCGTTGCGCCGCACGAGCACGCCCACGCCGCCGATCACGAAGAGGATCACGGCGAGCGCCACGTAATGTCCCGGGCTCACGAGCGCGCCTCCAGCTCTGGTGCGTCCATACTTGCCTGGGGGGACACAGTGCCTCCCGGGGACACCCCGTACCCCGATGGCCCAGCACCCCCCGCAGCCTGAACGGGTTCCGTTTCGCGGCCGATTCCGCGCCTGGCCCCGATCGCGTGGCTGACCGACACCGACGCCGGAGTCCCGTCAGGCAGCAGCGCGGGCATGTCCACGGCGTTGTGCCGCGCATAGGTGCCAGGTCCCGGCAACGGCGCCGGGCGCCCGCTGGCGATCCGCTGCCTGGACAGCTCGCGCTGGGTCGGCTTGGGCGTGGTCCGCTCGCGGTGCGCGAGCACCATCGCGCTCAGCGCCGCGGTGATCAGCAGCGCGCTGGTGACCTCGAACGGGAACACGTACCTGGTGAAGATCAGCGTCGCCAGCCCTGACACGTTGCCGGCGCCGTTGACGGCATCGGTCTGTGGCTGTGCCCCGCCGATCGCCGCGTGCCCGATGCCGAGGACGAGCAGCACGATCAGGGCGATCCCGGCGATCCCGGCGGCCAGCCGCTGCCCCTTGATCGTCTCCACGATCGAATCCGCGGAGCTGACCCCGACCAGCATCAGCACGAACAGGAAGAGCATCAGCACCGCGCCGGTGTAGACGATCACCTGGACGAACGCGAGGAACGGCGCGCCCTGCATCGCGTAGAACACGGCGAGGATGAGCATCACCGCGGCCAGCAGCATGGCGCAGTGCACGGCACGCCTGGCGAGGATCATGCCGAGCGCGGCCCCGACGGAGAC
>WNFD01001372.1_pt1 | contig 39098 bp, 36 predicted proteins | sample 5400491 | NCBI WGS metagenome assembly WNFD01 (sample SAMN13153343, study PRJNA577476) | soil metagenome | isolation source: 120 cm saprolite under Douglas fir tree site 2 hole 2 replicate 2 | place: USA:California | collected 2015-04-18 | reverse complement strand
CCGGAACTGGCCCTCGCTCTCCCTCAGGGTTCACCTCCGGGACACACGGGCTCAGCTCCAGCGACGGGCGGTTGCTGCTCAACCGCCCGTTCGCACATTCTCCCCGATCCCCGAGACACAAGGGACAGGGTGAGGGGCTTTGCGGCTCGCGAAGGCGTGACTTGGCGGCCGCCTTTGGCGTGCCCACATCGAGCCTGCCAGGCGAGGGAGGCTACGACATGCTGATACGCAAGAAGCGCGGCTGGGAGCTTCCGGAAAGAATGGCGACCAGTGAGGCGGTGTTCCGCGATCGCCGCCGGTTGCTCAAGGGGCTCGCGGCGGGCCCGATTTTCGTCGCTGGCCTTGCCGCGGGTCTCGGCAGCAGGGCGTTCGCCGCCGATGCCGACCCGTCGGCGGAGCTGTACCCGGCAAAGCGCAACGACAAGTACGCGCTCGACCGGCCGCTGACCGACGAGAAATATCCGACGACCTACAACAATTTCTACGAATTCGGGACGGACAAGTCGATCTGGCGCGACGCGCAGGCGCTAAAGCTGCGGCCGTGGACGGTCAAGATCGACGGCATGGTCGAAAAGCCCCTCACGCTCGATTTCGACGATCTGTTGAAGAAGGTGAGCCTCGAGGAGCGGCTCTACCGGCATCGCTGTGTCGAAGGCTGGTCGTTTTCGGTGCCGTGGAGCGGCTTCCCGCTGGCGGCGCTGGTCGATCTCGCCCGGCCGCTCGGCTCGGCCAAATATGTGCGCATGGAAACCTTCATGGACCCGGCGACCGCGCCCGAGCAGCGCAAATTCTTCTACCCCTGGCCCTATGTCGAAGGCCTGACGATGGCCGAGGCGAAGAATGACCTCGCTTTCCTCGTCACCGGAATGTACGGCAAGCCGGTGCCGAAGCAGGATGGCGCGCCGTTGCGGCTCGCCGTGCCCTGGAAATACGGGTTCAAATCGGTGAAGTCGATCGTGCGTTTCGAATTCACCGACAAGCGCCCGAAATCCTATTGGGAGGCCTTGCAGTCGAGCGAATACGGGTTCTGGGCCAATGTGAACCCCGAGGTCCCGCATCCGCGCTGGAGCCAGGCGAGCGAGCGCGTGCTCGGCACGGACGAGCGCCGCCCGACCCTGATGTGGAACGGCTACGGCGAGTTCGTCGCCGACATGTACAAGGGCCTCGAAAAAGAGCGCCTCTTCGCCTGAGGCTCCGGCGCCCCGCCTGGTCGGCTCTTCCCGGTCATCCCAAAACGAAACTCTGTAGCGAACACCGCCGGCAGACACTAGGTTAGGGCAGAGACCCAATCCTGGCGGGAGGCGGAGATGCAGTTCGGATTTGGCGCGCCGGTCAGCGGGCCGTTGTCGGGGCCGCGCGACCTTGCCCGCATCGTCAGCGGCGGCGAGGCGCTGGGCTACGATTACTGCACGATCAGCGACCATGTCATGATCCCGCGCGACATGGAGGCGAAGTATCCCTATTCCGATACCGGCGAGTTTCCCGGCCGCGCCGGCGGCGACCGGCATGAGCAGCTGACTGCGGTCGCCTTTGTCGCGGCGAAGACCGAGAAACTGCGCCTCGTCACCTCGGTGACGGTGGTGCCGCACCGCCCGCCGGTGCTGACCGCGAAGATCCTGGCGACGATCGATGTGTTGTCGGAAGGCCGCATGACCTGGGGCATCGGCGTCGGCTGGTGCAAGGAGGAGTTCGATGCGATCGGTACCGAGCCGTTCGAGGAACGCGGCGCCGTCACCGACGAGACGATCCTCGTTTGCCGCGAGCTGTGGAGCAACGAGAACCCCAGCTTCAACGGCAAATACGCGAAGTTTTCCAATGTCTTCTTCCAGCCCCGCCCGGTCCAGAAGCGGATCCCGATCTGGGTCGGCGGCGAGAGCGGTCCGGCTATGCGCCGCACCGCCAAGCTCGGCGACGCGTGGTATCCGATCGGCACCAACCCGAAGAACCGGCTCGACACCCTGCCGCGTCTGCAAGCCGGCCTGGAGCGCCTGCACCGCATGACCCGCGAGGCCGGGCGCAGTCCCTCCGAAGTCGGCCTTGCCTATCGCTTCAGCCAGTTCGGCGGCGCGATCCCCGAGCGCGCCGACAATGGCGAGCGGCGGCTCGGCTCGGGCGACAAGTCGGCGATCGCATCCGATCTGCGGGCATTGCGCGATCTCGGCGTCCTCGCAGTCGATTTCAGCTTTGGCGGCGACACCGCCGAGGCCGTGCTCGCCGAAATGCGGCGCGTCCGCGAGGATGTCTTGGCCAAGGTCTGATTTTTCACAATGAGGCAGTGAGGCGGTGAGGAGAAATTGGACCGCGGGCCTCTGGCCCGCATGCGGGCGGGACGCCCGCGATCCGATGTGTCCTCGCCGCCTCATTGTGAATTAATTCGATAGGAGCGACAGGTGCTGAAACTCGGATACAAGGCCTCGGCCGAGCAATTTGCCCCGCGCGAGCTGCTCGATTTCTCGTGCCTGGCCGAGGAGGTCGGCTTCGACTCGGTGTTTGTCAGCGACCACTTCCAGCCGTGGAAGCATACCGACGGGCACGCGCCCGCGGCGCTGGTCTGGCTCGGCGCGCTCGGCGCCAAGACGAAGCGCGCCCAGATCGGCACCAGCGTCCTGACGCCGACCTTCCGCTATCACCCCTCGGTCGTGGCTCAGGCATTCGGGACGCTCGGCGCGATGTGTCCGGGACGAGTGGTGCTCGGCGTCGGCACCGGCGAGTCGCTGAACGAGGTGCCGTCGAGCGGCATCAAATGGCCTGGCGCCAAGGAACGCCGCGACCGGCTGCGGGAATCGATCAATCTGATCAACCGGCTGTGGACCGAGGACCGGGTCAGCTTCGAGGGCCAGTTCTATCGCACCGAAAACGCGACGATCTACGACAAGCCGAAGGACAAGGTGCCGATCTGGGTCGCCGCCTCCGGGCCGCTCGCGGCGGCAATGGCAGGGTATCTCGCCGAGGGATTCATCTGCACCAGCGGCAAGGCCCCCGCGCTCTACAGCGAAACCCTGGTGCCGAAGGTCGAGGAGGGCGCCGCAAGGGCGGGCCGGAACGCCGCGGACATCGAGCGGATGATCGAGGTGAAGGTCTCCTTCGACAGCGACGCGCAACAGGCCAAGGAGTTGACCCGGCATTGGGCGGCGCTCGCGCTGTCGCCCGAGGAGAAGATGGGGGTCGAGGACCCGGTCGAGATGGAGCGGCTCGCCGACGCCCTGCCGCTCGACCGCGCGGCGAGCCGGTGGATCGTGTCGGCCGACCCCGACGAGCAGGTCGAGCGGATCCGGCCCTATGTCGAATTGGGCTTCCGCCATCTCGTCTTCCATGCGCCCGGCCCCGACCAGCCACGCTTCTTGAAGCTCTACGCCAAAGAGGTCCTGCCGCGGCTGCGCAGGGCCTTCGGGTGACGCGGACACCCGGCAATCCGGCCCTCTCCCCGCTCGCGGGGAGAGGGAGGGATGCGGCGCTTCCTGATCCCATTCTTCGACAGATTGGCGCGTCGCTTAAGCCGCGTTCCCTCTCCCCGTTTTACGGGGAGAGGGACAGGGTGAGGGGCGCTTTCGGCCGCCTTACGGTTGCATGCCCGCGCAGCTGACCATCACCGGCCTCACCGGCGTGCCGCTGGTCAAGCCGGGGGACGATCTGGCGGCGATCGCGCTCGCCGCCTATGCCGCCACTGGGCTCGCCCCGGCGGACGGCGATGTGCTGGTCGTTGCCCAGAAGATCGTCTCGAAGGCCGAGGATCGTGCGGTCGATGTCGCGAGCGTCGAGCCGTCGGAGCGCGCCATCGCGCTCGCCGCCGAGGTCGACAAGGACCCGCGGCTGGTCGAGGTGATCCTCTCCGAATCGCGCCGCATCGTCCGGCATCGCCCGAACCTGGTCATCGCCGAGCATCGGCGCGGCTGGGTCATGGCCAATGCCGGGATCGACCACTCGAATGTCGCGCCCGACGACGGCAGCGAGCGGGTGCTGCTGCTCCCCCTCGACCCCGACGCCTCCGCCCTCGCGCTGCAACGGCGGCTGGTGGAGGCTTGCGGCAGGCGCCTCGCCATCATCATCAGCGACAGTTTCGGCCGGCCGTTTCGACGCGGCACGGTCGGCATCGCGCTCGGCGCCGCCGGATTGCCGGCGCTGATCGACTGGCGCGGCCACCCCGACCTGTTCGGGCGCGAGCTCGAAGTCACCGAGACCGGCTTTGCCGACGAGATCGCCGCTGCCGCCTCGCTGGTGCAGGGGCAGGCCGACGAGGGAACGCCGATCGTGCTGGTACGCGGCCTCACCTGGTCGGCCCCCGAGGCGCCCGCCGCCGCGCTGGTCCGCCCGCCCGAGCACGATCTGTTCCGATGACGGTGGTGGCTCTGTCGGGCGGGGTCGGCGGCGCCAAGCTCGCGCTCGGGCTCTACCGCACATTGCCGCCCGATACGCTGACGATCATTGCCAATACCGGCGACGATTTCGAGCATTTGGGCCTGGCGATCTCGCCCGATCTCGACACGCTGCTCTACACGCTGTCGGACCAGGACAACCCCGAGCTCGGCTGGGGCCGGCGCGGCGAGACCTGGAATTTCATGGCCGCGCTCGAAGCATTGGGTGGCGAGACCTGGTTCCGCCTCGGCGACGGCGACCTCGCGACGCATGTCGAGCGCACTAGGCGGCTCAGGGCCGGCGAGAGCCTTTCCGCGATCATTGATGATTTCCGCCGCCGCCTCGACATCGGCGCGCGCCTCCTGCCGATGTCGGACGATCCGGTGCGCACCCGGCTGCGCACGCCAGGCGGCTGGCTCGATTTCCAGGATTATTTTGTGCGGCTGCGCTGTGCGCCGGTGATCGCTGAGCTGGCCTTCACCGGCGCCGAGACGGCGCGGCCGCATCCGGCCTTCCTCTCGGCACTACGCGATCCCACATTGCGCGCCGTGGTGATCTGCCCGTCCAACCCGTTCATCAGCATCAACCCGATCCTCGCCGTGCCGGGCATCGGCGCCGCGTTGCGCGAGTGTCCGGCGCCGGTCGTCGCCGTGTCGCCGATCATCGTCGGCAAGGCGGTCAAGGGGCCGACCGCGAAGATGATGGCCGAGCTGGGGTTGCCGGTCGACGCCGCGACGGTAGCGCGCCATTACCACGACATCCTGGACCTCTACATCGCCGACGAAGAGGATGCGGCGGCGCTCACCGGGCTCGATGTGCCGGTGGTGCTGACCCGCACCCTGATGCAGACCCTTGCCGATCGCGAGGCTCTGGCACGCACCGTCATCGCCGCCGCCGAGCAGGTCCGCAAGTGACAAGCGGCGCCGGGATCTGGGCGGTGGTCCCGGTCAAGGAGACATCGGCGGCAAAGCAGCGCCTTGCCCCTGTGTTGCCGGCGCATCTGCGCCAGGCGCTCGCCCTCGCGATGCTCGAAGATGTACTGGCGGCCCTGGCCGAGGTCCCCGGCCTCGACGGCCGCCTGCTCGTCACGACCGACCCGGCGGCGTTGCGTCTCGCCGCCCGCTATGATTGCGCTTCTATGGCTGAAGGTGCCGATGACGGCCATACCGGCGCGGTTACCGCCGCAGCCCAGCGTCTCGCCCGCGACGGGCGTGGCAGCATGCTGACCCTGCCGGGCGACATCCCGCTCGTGACGTCGGCGGAGATCGGCCGGGTGATTGCCGCTCACCGCCCGGCGCCGTCCTTCACGATCGTCCCGTCGCATGACGAGTGCGGCTCGAACGCCATTCTCATGTCGCCGCCGGATGCGGTGAAGCTGCGCTTTGGCGAAGACAGTTTCTTCCCTCATCTCGCCGCCGCCGAGGCGCGCGGCATTGCGCCGACGGTATTGCATTTGCCCGGCATCGCCTTGGATATCGACAATGCCGCCGACCTCGCGCATTTTGCGCGGCTCAGGTCGCGCACCCGCGCCGGCCGGCTCCTTGCCGAAACCGCGTGGCAGCGTGCGGCAGCGGAAGCGAAGCTAGGCGAGCAGGAATGACGCGCCCAAGATCTTGGAGGGCTGGGTGGCAGGATTGACGGCGATTCTCGACCGGGCGGCTTCCGGCGCGCGGCTCTCAGCCGAAGCAGCGCTGGCGCTCGCCGATGCGGCCGACCTCGAGGCGCTGATGCCGGTCGCCGCCGCGTTGCGCGATCAGGGGCATGGGCCGCTCGTCTCCTATTCGAGGAAGGTGTTCATCCCGCTGACCCAGCTGTGCCGCGACGTCTGCCATTACTGCACCTTCGCGCACCCGCCGCGAAGGGGCCTATCTGGGTGCCGAGCAGGTGCTTGCGATCGCCCGCGCCGGCGCCCACGCCGGCTGTAAGGAGGCGCTGTTCACGCTCGGCGACAAGCCCGAATTGCGTTACGGCGCCGCGCGCGAAGCGCTGGCGCGGCTCGGCCACCGGACGACGCTCTCGTATCTGGCCGAAATGGCGGCGCTGGTGCTGAAGGAGACCGGGCTCCTGCCGCATCTCAACCCCGGCGTGATGAGCCGGGCCGAAATCGAGACGCTGCGCGCGGTGTCGGTGTCGCAGGGGATCATGCTGGAGAGCGCCGCCGAGCGGCTCAGCCGGCGCGGCGGGCCGCATTTCGGCTCGCCCGACAAGGCCCCGGCGCGGCGTCTCCAATGCATCGCGGCGGCCGGCGAGGCGGCGGTGCCGTTCACCTCGGGGATCCTGATCGGCATCGGCGAAACCCGGTTGGAGCGCATCGAGGCGCTGCTGGCGTTGCGTGACCTCAACGAGCGCCATGGGCACATCCAGGAAATCATCATCCAAAATTTCCGCGCCAAACCCGAGACGCGCATGGCAGCTTCGCCCGAGCCCGGCCGCGCCGATCATCTGTGGACGATCGCAATCGCCCGGCTGATCTTCGGGCCTCAGATGAACATCCAGGCGCCGCCCAACCTGATGCCCGATGCGCTCGAAGCGATGATCGCGGCCGGGATCAACGATTGGGGCGGGGTGTCGCCGGTAACGCCGGACCACGTCAACCCGGAGGCGCCGTGGCCGGCGCTCGACCTCCTGGCGCGCCGCACCGCCGATGCCGGCAAGCTCCTCGTCGAGCGCCTCGCAATCCACCCGGCCTACGCGCAGGACCCAGCGCGCTGGCTCGATCCCAAGCTGCGCACCCCGGTGCTGCGCGCGGTCGACGGCCAAGGCTTCGCGCGCACCGATCCCTGGATCTCCGGCGCCGGCACCGCGCCGCCAGCTAGCCCCCACCCTAACCCTCCCCCGCAAGCAGGGGAGGGAATATCGGTCGCCCCAGTCGCGGACAGCCCCCTCCTCCGCTTGCGGGGGAGGGTTGGGGTGGGGGCTTTACAGGATATCCTCGACCGCGCGACAGCCGGCGAAACCTTGAGTGAATCCGAGATCGTCCGCCTGTATCAGGTGCGCGGCGACGAGTTCGCGGCGGTGTGCGAGGCGGCCGACAGACTGCGCCGGGCAGTCAATGGCGACACCGTCACCTACGTCGTGACCCGCAACATCAACTACACCAACATCTGCTATTTCCGCTGCCAGTTCTGCGCCTTCTCGAAGGGCAAGCTCAGCGAGAATTTGCGCGGCCGGCCCTACAATCTCGATATGGACGAGATCGTCCGCCGGGTTGAGGAAGCCTGGGCGCGCGGCGCCACCGAAGTGTGCCTGCAAGGCGGCATCCACCCGGAATATACCGGGGCCACGTATCTCGGGGTCTGCCGGGCGATCAAGGAGGCGGTGCCGGGCATGCACGTCCACGCCTTTTCGCCGCTCGAAGTATGGCAAGGCGCCAAGACCCTCGGCCGCAGCTTGCCCGATTTCCTCGGGGAATTGCGCGCCGCTGGGCTCGGATCCCTGCCCGGCACCGCGGCCGAGATCCTCGACGACGAAATCCGTGCGATCATCTGCCCGGACAAGGTCAAGACCGCGGAATGGCTGCAGGTGATGGAAGCCGCGCACGGCGTCGGCCTGCGCAGCACGGTCACGATCATGTACGGCCATGTCGAGCGTTACGAGCATTGGGCGCGGCACCTCCTGCGCATCCGCGCCTTGCAGCAGAAGACCCGCGGCTTCACCGAGTTCGTTCCGTTGCCGTTCGTGCCGATGGAGACGCCGATCTCGCTGAAGGGCCGCTCGCGCCTCGGGCCGACCTTTCGCGAGGCGGTGCTGATGCATGCGGTGGCCCGGCTCACACTCCACCCGCTGATCCCCAACATCCAGGCCTCCTGGGTCAAGCTCGGGCCGGACGGCGCCGCCGCCTGCCTCAATGCCGGGTGCAACGACATGGGCGGCACCCTGATGAACGAGAGCATCTCGCGCGCCGCCGGCGCGAGCTTCGGCCAGGAGATGCCGCCCGAAGAGATGGAGGCACTGATCCGCTCCTTGGGCCGCACGCCGAAGCAGCGCACGACGCTCTACCGCGACCCGCCCCCGTCACGGATTGCCGCCTCGTTCGGCGCCGCGCCGCTGGCCGAGCCGATCAACACCCCGGCACGCAAATACGAGCGGGCGGGGGAGCAGGCTGCGGCGGGATAGCCCTAACGACGCGGCGCCTCCATGCCGGCGGCAACCTCCGGTGTTCGTGAAGGCGCATAGGTAGGGAGGAGCATGCGCCAGTCGAGCGAACAGCGCCGGCTTTTGGCCGTGGTGGTTGCCGATATCGTCGGCTACAGCCGGCTGATGGCGGAGAACGAGGCCGACACATTCTATCGCCTCAAGGATCTGCAAACCTCGCTGATCACCCCCGCGCTCGAACGAAACCATGGGCGCGTAGTGAAATGGACCGGCGACGGTTTTCTCGCCACATTCGACAGCGCCGTCGATGCGGTGCGCGCCGCCGTCGAGGTCCAATCGGGCGCCGCAGCGGCCGGCGCTTCCGCCGCCGACGATAGGCGCATTCGGTTTCGCATCGGGATCAACGCCGGGGATGTGATCGTGGTCCCGGGCGATGTGTACGGCGACACCGTCAATGTTGCGGCTCGCTTGGAAACCCTTGCCGCGCCGGGCGGCATCTGCATCTCGCGGGGCGTGCGCGATACGGTTCGCGGCAAGTTCAGCGTCGAATTCGAGGACCGGGGCGAACTCGCGGTCAAGAACATCCCCGACCCGGTCGGCACCTTCTCGGTGATTTTCGACCCGATCGCCTGGACAATGGGGCGGGATGAGGCGCCGCCGCGGGCACCTTTCCGCCGGCCTTCCCCGCGCGGCGCCGCGGCAGTCGTCGCCCTCGTTGCCGTAATCGCCATCGGCTCGACCTGGTATTTCCTCGGCAGATCCGGTGGCGAGCCGAAGGCCCTTGACCCGAGGCAGCAACCTGTATCCCCCGCCGGGGCGACGGCCTCCGCCCTGCATGAGCAGTTGGCGGCGCGCTTCGCGGCGACTGTCCCCAGCCTGACGCCCAAGGTGCGAGAGGAGGCGGCAAGCAAGTATGAGCAGGCTCGGGCCCACAAGGCGCAGGCCGTCTCGATCGAACCGGCCGGGTTGTGGCGCATCGCGGAGCGGCCGACCGCCGAGAGCGCCGAAGAATCGGCGCTTGAGAATTGCCAGGTTTTCTTCGGGCGTTCCTGCGTGCTCGTTGCCGTGGATGGCGTGACGCAACCGATCCCCCCGGATGGCAACTGGAGGCACCGGCCGATGCCTCGGGTCACCTATGCCGGCGAATTCGATCCGGTGCAGATTCCCGGGTCCAGCCCGGTCATGCGGGAGCGGGGCGACATCGTCAAATACCGCTCGGCGCCGGCGCCCAAGGCGGCGGCGTTCACCCCGCATGACGGCCGCGTGTTCACCGTGACGGGTGCTGTTAGCCAGCGCGCGGCAGCGGAGGAGGCGCTCAGACGTTGCGAGTACGATCCGGCCCGCGCCCGCGAGAACGGTGCGTGTTTTCTCTACGCGTCGGCCGACCGGGTGGTGTTAAAATTGCGGCTCACCGCACCGCTGACCGCTATGCCGACGACTCCCGCCACGCCAGCGGCGTCACTTCGCGAGCTGCTGTTGGAGCGGCTGGCTTCAGCCGCTCCAACCCTTTCGGGGAAGTCGCGGGAGGACCATGCGAGGGCTTACGAGGAGGCGCGCGGCCACAAGGCACAGGCCGCCTCGCCGGAAGCGCCGGGGGTGTGGCGGGCCGTCGAGCGGCCGAGCGCGGAGAACGCCGAGGTGTCGGCGCTCGAGAACTGTCAGATCGCCTATGGCCGGGCTTGCGTGCTGATCGTGGTGAACGACGCGATCCTGCCGGCGCCCACGGACAATAAATGGCAACCGCAGGACATGCCGCGGGTGCGCTACGCCGGTCTCTTCGAGCCGGACCAGATTCCGGGCGCCTTCCCCGACGTTCGCCGAGGCGGCGACATCGTCAATTACCGCTCCGCCCAAACCCCGAAAGCCGCGGCGTTCTCGCCGAGTGGCGGTCGCGTGTTCACCGCGACCGCAGCGACCAGCCAGCGCGCGGCAGAGGAGGCCGCGCTGAAGGCCTGCGACGCAGATCCGTTGCGCAAGGCTACAAACGGCCCGTGCTTCCTTTATGCGACGGGAGACCAGGTGGTGCTGCCACGCCGCCTCAAGGAACCGCTGACCGCTGCCCCGCCGCGCTGATTGGCTCAACGGGCGAGTTTTTTCAGGACCGCGTCGGCGAGCGGCAGCGAGGCGGTGAGGCCGGGGGATTCGATGCCGTAAAGGTTGACCAGGCCCGGGACGCCGTGTTCCGCGGGCCCCTGCACGACAAAATCGGCGGCCGGCGCGTCGGGTCCGCTGATCTTCGGGCGGATCCCGGCATAGCCGGGCTGCAGCGCGCCGTCGCGCAACCCCGGCCAATAGCGGCGAACTGCGGCATAGAAGGCGTCGCCCCGGCGCGGGTCGACCGCGTAATCGACGCCCTCAATCCATTCGACATCGGGGCCAAAGCGCGCCTGGCCGGCAAGATCGAGGGTGATGTGGACGCCGAGCCCGCCCGGTACCGGCACCGGATAGATCAGATGCCGGAACGGGGTCCTGCCGCTCAGGGTGAAATAGACGCCGCGGCAAAAATAGGCGGGCGGAATGCTTGTCCGCGGCACCCCGTCGATGGTGCGGGCGAGGGCCGGCGCGGAGAGCCCGGCGGCATTGACCAAGAGGCCGCAACGGATCGTCGTCGGCTCGGCGCCGCCGACCGCGAGCTCGAACCCGTCGCCGCGCACCCGGCCGGATAGGAGCGGCGAGCGCAGCGCCACAAAGGCGCCGGCGGCCTCGGCCTCGCCGCGATAGGCGAGCATCAGCGCATGGCTGTCGATGATCCCGGTCGATGGCGACAAGAGCGCCGCGACGCAGTGCAATTCGGGTTCGAGACGCTGGGCCTCTGACGCGCTCAGCCATTCGAGATTGCCGACGCCGTTCGCGCGCGCCGCAGCTTCGATCTTTTCGACCCCGGGGATCTCGGAATCATCGGTGGCGACGATCAGCTTGCCGAGCGGAGCATGCGGCACCCCGTGCTCGCGACAATAGGTATAGAGACGCTCGCGGCCGGCGACGCAGCTCGTCGCCTTCAAGCTGTCGGCCGGATAATAGAGGCCGCCATGGATGACCTCGCTGTTGCGCGAGGATGTCTCGGACCCGATCCCGTCGGCGCGTTCGAGGACGATAACCTCGTGCCCGGCCAGCGCCAGAGCCCGCGCCGCCGCCAGGCCGATCACGCCAGCCCCGATGACGACCGCTTCGACCTCGTCCACTGCCGCTCCCCGATAGTGATGACACCCGCTTCAGGCGTTATCATATAGCCGCGATGACGACATTCCTCACGCTGCTCCTCGTGCTCGCCATGCTCGGCGTGCTGGGCGTCCTCGGCATGGGGGTGGCGACGATGATCCGCGGCGGCAATCCGCGGCTGTCGAACCGGTTCATGCAGGCGCGCGTCGTCATGCAGGGGGTGGCGCTCCTGGTGCTCGTGCTATTGATGCTGCTGGCCAGCCACCGCTAATGGTGCGCCTCACCCGGATATATACGCGCGGCGGCGACAAGGGCGAGACCTCGCTCGGCGACGGCACTCGGGTCGCCAAGCAGTCGCTGCGGGTCGAAACCTTTGGCACGGTCGACGAAGCCAATGCCGCGATCGGCCTGGCCCGGCTCCATACCGACGGCGAGGCCGACGAGATGCTGGCGCGCATCCAGAACGATCTGTTCGACCTCGGCGCCGATCTGTGCACGCCCGAAGAAGGGCGGCGCGCGGCGGGGGCATTGCGCATCGTCGCGGCACAGGTCGCGCGGCTTGAGCGCGAGATCGACCAGATGAACGCCGCGTTGCGCCCGCTCGATTCATTCATCCTCCCGGGCGGCAGCGCCGCCGCGGCTCACCTTCATCTTGCGCGCACGGTGACCCGGCGGGCCGAGCGGCTGGTCTGCGCGCTGGCCGCCTCCGAGACGGTCAACCCCGAGGCGGTCAAGTACCTCAACCGGCTCTCCGACCATCTGTTCGTCCTAGGCCGCCGGGTCAACGACAATGGCGCGAAGGATGTGCTGTGGCAGCCAGGCGCGACGCGTTGAACCCATCGTCACCCCCGCGAAAGCGGGGGTCCAGAGCAAGCGACAGAGCGGCGCCTCTGGATTCCCGCTTTCGCGGGAATGACGGTGTATAGGAGAGCAGCCAATGGCAACCATCGAGCTGATGCGGGTGATCTCGGCCGCGTTCAACAGCCGCGACGTCGACAGGATCGTCGATTGCTTCACGGAGGACGCGACGTTCTGCCTGGCGCGCGGGCGCGAGCCGGTCGGACGCACGCTGCGGGGCAAGGCGGCGATCCGCCAGGCCCTCTCCGACCGCTTCCGGCAAATCCCCGACATGCGCTGGGAGAATGAGGAGTGCATCCTGGCCGGGGACCGGGCGATCTCGCTGTGGACCGTGCGCGGCCAGGGGAGCGACGGCGAGGAGCTGAACTACCAGGGCTGCGACATCTACCGCTTCCAGGGCGACAAGATCATCCATAAGAACACCTTCTGGAAGATCGTCGAACGCAAGGACCGACTGTAGACTACTCCCTCTCCGCCCCCGGGGGCGGAGAGGGTTGGGGTGAGGTGGGGGATTCCAGAGCGCTCGCCGATAACCCACCTCACCCTCCCACGCCTTCGGCGCGGGCCCCTCCCTCTCCCCCCTGAAGGGCGGAGAGGGCCTGACGGACGGCCGGGCACTTGCCTTCGCCCTGGCTGCGTGCACAAATTCGCCGCCAAACCGTCGTGAGGGACGAGATGAAAGCGCTGGTCGCGGTCAAGCGGGTCGTCGACTACAACGTCAAAATCCGCGTCAAGGCGGACCACACCGGGGTCGAGACCGCGAATGTGAAGATGTCGATGAACCCGTTCGACGAGATCGCCGTCGAGGAGGCTCTGCGCCTGCGCGAGGCGGGCATCGTCGAGGAGGTGATCATCGTCTCGGCCGGAATCCAGCAATGCCAGGAGACGATCCGCACCGCCTTGGCGATGGGGGCCGACCGCGGCGTTTTGGTTCTGACCGATGTCGAATTGCAGCCGCTCGCCGTCGCCAAGCTGTTGAAGGCGGTCATCGACATCGAAAAACCCGAGATCGTCATCATCGGCAAGCAGGCGATCGATGATGATTGCAACCAGACCGGTCAGATGCTGGCCGCGCTCCTGGGCTGGCCGCAGGCGACCTTCGCCTCCAAGATCACGATCAGCGGAGAGGCGGCCGAGGTGACGCGCGAGGTCGATGGTGGGCTGGAGACCGTGGCGTTCAAATTGCCGGCCATCATCACCACCGATCTGCGCCTCAACGAGCCGCGCTATGCCTCGCTGCCCAACATCATGAAGGCGAAGAAAAAGCCTATCGTGCCGATGACCCCCGAGGAGCTCGGCGTCGACCCGACGCCGCGGCTGATAACGCTCAAGGTCGAGGAGCCGGCGAAGCGCCAGGGCGGAGTCAAGGTCGGCTCGGTCGTCGAGCTAGTCGACAAGCTCAAGAATGAAGCGCGGGTGATCTGATGGCCGTTCTCGTCGTTGCCGAACACGACAACCAGGCACTGAAGCCGGCGACGCTCCATGCCGTCACCGCCGCCGCGGAGATCGCCGAGAAGGCCGCGAGCGAGGTGCACATCCTGGTCGCCGGCAAGGATTGCCGCGGTGTTGCCGAGGCGGCCGCGCAAATCGCCGGGGTCGCCAAGATCCTGCTGGCCGATGATGCCGCCTATGATCATGGAATCGCGGAGAACTGGGCGCCGCTGCTCGTCGCCCTCGCTGGTAGCTCCGGGGGCTACAGCCATGTGCTGGCGCCGGCGACGACATCGGGCAAGAATTTGATGCCGCGGGTCGCGGCACTCCTCGATGTGATGCAGATCTCCGACATCAGCGCGGTGGTGTCGCCCGATACCTTTGTGCGGCCGATCTACGCCGGGAACGCGCTCGCCACTGTGCAATCGCGCGATCCCATCAAAATCATCACGGTGCGCGGCACCGCCTTTGCGCCGGCGCCGGCGAGCGGCGGCTCGGCGCTGATCGAGCCGGTCGCGGCGACCGGGTCGGCCGGTCTCTCCGAATTCGTGCGCGCCGAATTGTCGAAATCGGAGCGGCCCGAGCTGACCAGCGCGCGGGTCATCATCTCGGGCGGCCGCGGCATGCAATCGGGTGACAATTTCCACCTGCTGGAAAAAGTCGCCGACAAGCTCGGTGCGGCGGTCGGCGCCTCGCGCGCCGCGGTCGATGCCGGCTTTGTCCCCAACGACTACCAGGTCGGCCAGACCGGCAAGATCGTCGCCCCCGAACTTTACGTCGCGGTCGGCATTTCGGGCGCGATCCAGCACCTCGCCGGGATGAAGGATTCGAAGGTCATCGTCGCGATCAACAAGGACGACGAGGCGCCGATCTTCCAGATCGCCGATTACGGCATCGTCGGCGATCTGTTCAAGATCCTGCCCGAGCTCGACGAGGAGCTCGGGAAGAAGTGAGCGATTGCGCGCCGGAAGCCCGCGGTCTGTGCCTTACCGGATCGGCTCGTGCACCGTGACGAGCTTGGTGCCGTCGGGAAAGGTCGCCTCGACCTGGATGTCGTGGATCATCTCGGCCACCCCTTCCATGACCTGCGCGCGGCTCAACACCGTGGCGCCATCACGCATCAGCTCGGCGACTGATTTCCCGTCGCGCGCGCCTTCCAGCACGTAATCGGTTATGAGGGCGACCGCCTCGGGATAATTGAGGCGCACTCCACGTCCGAGCCGCCGCGCCGCGACCATCGCCGCGACCGCGACGAGCAGCTTGTCTTTCTCGCGCGGGGTCAGGTTCATCGCTCGCCCTCAGCATCAAACATGCCACAGCCGCGGCAGCCGCGCCGGCAATCCCATCGCGGCCTGTCGGAAATGGCAAGCGAGATCGGCGAAGGCGCCGCGCAGCTTTTGGCCGTCGGCGGCGAGCCAGCGCGCAACGACGAGACCGCCGACCGCGGTGACCCCGCCGCGCAGGCCTGGTGACGGCGATTGCTGCTGGATTGCGCGCGCGGCCGCGACAAACCCACGCGGATCGCCGGCCGGCGGCGCGAGGATCAGCGTGGCGCAGGCCGCCGCCCCATCGAAACACGCCGGGTCGGCCATCAGCGCAGCGATATCGCCATCCAGATGCAGCGCGTCGCCCCAGCAGAGCGCACCGTCTCGGCTCACCCGCCACTCCTCGTGCAAGAAGCCATGGGTGAAGGCCTCGCCGCGCGCCCGCCGGCCGAACACCAGGATGCCGCCGCCGAGAAACCCGGCGCCCGGCGCCAGCGCGATTGTCGTGTGGCGACGCAGCCGCGCGCCGTCAAAGAGGATCGTCTCGGGCGGCAGGTATTCGAGCCAGGCGGCTTCGGCGACCGACATGTCCTGCACAATCTCGGTTGTGGCTCCGGTCGAGCGATAGATCTTCTCCGCGGCCGAGGCGGTCACCTGGACGACGGCGCCGGGGTCGAGGCGAATGGCGACCCGAACGCGGTCGCCGGCGACCAGCCCGCCCGAGGTGGTAACCAGCACCGCGAGGCTGGCTTCACCGACCTCGGGAGCCGGGAAGAGCACTCGCATCGGGTTGCACTGGTAAAGATGCGCCAGCCGCGTCGCGCCGCCGTGCACCGCAAAGCCGATTTCGGCGACACCCGAGACGTCGTTTCCTTTCGTCATTCCGGGGCGCCGCGCAGCGGCGAGCGATTCAATACCCCAGCGCCATCCCGTCCTTGCGCGGCTCAGAGCCGCCGATCAGGACGCCGCGCGCATGGTCGATCCAGATCGCCTGGCAGCCGCCGAGCGGCACTTTCGCCACCTCGACGTCGTGGCCGCGGCGGGCGAGATCCGCGACGATCGGTTCGGGAACGCCCTCTTCGACCCGCAGCTTGCCGCGGAAGGCAAAGATTCGCGGCGCGTCGGCCGCCTGCTGCGGGTCCATGCCGCGATCGAGCAGGCGATGGGTGAAATGGGCGTGGCCGACCGCCTGATACTGCCCGCCCATGATGCCGAACGGCATCACCGAGCGTCCGTCCTTGGCCAGCATTGCCGGGATGATCGTGTGAAACGGCCGCTTCCGCGGTGCGATCGCGTTGGGGTGGCCCGGGATGATGCGGAAGCTGGTGCCGCGATTGTGCAACAGGACACCGCTCTCCGGCGCCATGATGCCGGTGCCGAACGACGAAAACAGCGAGTTGATGAACGAGACCGCGTTGCCGTCGCGATCGACGGCGCAGAGATAGACCGTGTCGGTGTGCTCCGTGCCGCCGTGCCAGTCGGGACCGGGCAGGGCGCGGTCGAGCCGGATTTGCCGGCGCGCGCGCTCGGCCCAGTCATCGGAGAGGAAACCCTCGACGTCGACGCTGGCCTGCGTCGGATCGGCGATGAAGTCATCGCGCACGCGATAGGCCGATTTGGTCGCCTCGGCCAACAGGTGCAAGCGATCGGCCTCGCTCAGCGACTCGTCGCCAAGGGCAAAGCCTTCGAGCTGCCGCAGGATCATCAGCGCCGCCAGGCCCTGGCCGTTTGGCGGCAATTCATAGACCTCGTGGCCACGGTACGAGGCGTGGATCGGCGCGACCCAGTTCGACCGCTGGGCATCGAAATCCTCTTCCTCGTGCAATCCGCCCAGTTCCTTGAGCCGGCCGAGGATGTCGCGCATCACCGCGCCCTCGTAGAACGCGGCGCGGCCGTCGCGGCCGATATGGCGCAAGGTCGCGGCCAGCGCCGGGTTCCGCATGCGGTCGCCGACCGCCGGCGGCTTGCCGCCCGGCAGCATTACCGCCGCGGTGATCGGATCCTGCAGCTTCCACTGGTTGCGCGCCCAGTCCCAGGCGACGCGCGGGGTGACGCGGTAGCCCTCCTCGGCGGCGCGGGCGGCCGGCTCGAGCAATTCGGCGAGCGGGCGCGTGCCGTGCTCAAGGTTGAGCGTGCACCACGCGTCGATCGCGCCGGGGATCGTCACGGCGTGCGCGGTTTGCGTCGAGATCTGGCTGATCTGATGCTCGGCGTACCACTCGACAGTGGCCTTGGCGGGCGCGCGGCCCGAGCCGTTCAGCGCGACCGGCAGCGCGCCCTTTTTCGAATACAGCACGAAGCAGTCGCCGCCGATCCCGGTGCTTGCCGGCTCGACGACGCACTGCATCGCCACCGCGGCGATCGCGGCGTCCATCGCATTCCCTCCGGCCCGCAACACATCGAGCCCCGCCAGTGTCGCCAGCGGCGCCGAGGTCGCGACCATGCCGTTGGCGGCGACGGCCGCCGAGCGCCCGGGAACATTGAAATCGCGCATCAGACCCCTCGAATCATCGAAACGCCCGCCGGATGCAAGGCTGACCGGCGGGCAGTGTGCTTGTGCCTCATTCCTGCATGGTCCACCGTCACCGGTCAATTGAGGATCCCGAACCAGATGGCTGAATCGCTGCATTTCCCGGTCGAGACGCCGCCGACATCCGGCGCGGTCATCCCGATCGCGCCGGGCGTGTTGTGGCTGCGCATGAAGCTGCCCTTTGCGCTCGACCACATCAATCTGTGGCTGCTCGAAGACGGGCCGAGCTGGACCGCGGTCGATACCGGGTTTGCGCTGCCGGAAACCAAGGCCGCCTGGCAGCAGATCTTCGCCGCCGAGCTCGGCGGGCGCAGGATCGGGCGGGTCATCGTGACGCATTACCATCCCGACCATATCGGGATGGCCGGCTGGCTCACCGAGCACTGGCAGGCGCCGCTATGGACCACCGAGAAGGAATGGCTGCACGCGCGCATGATGTCGCGCGACGGCAATGAGGATTCGGCCCGGCTGCGGCGCGATTTCGCCCACCGCGCCGGGCTCGACGACGAGGCTGCGACGAGCTTCGCCGAGCGCCAGGGCGGTTACCGTCGCGGCGTTCCGTCGGTGCCGCCTTCCTATCACCGGATCGGCGAGGGCACGGCGATCCAGATCGGCGGGCGGGAATGGCGCGTCATCATCGGCGAGGGCCATGCGCCGGAACACGCCTGCCTCTATTGCGCCGAAGCTGGCGTCTTGATCGCCGGCGACCAGATCCTGCCGCGGATCTCGCCCAATATCAGCGTACAGGCGCACGAGCCCGACGGCGACCCGCTGGCCCGCTACCTCGCCTCGCTCGACAAATTGCGCCGCGCCTTGCCGCCCGACATCCTGGTGCTGCCCTCGCACAATCTGCCGTTCCGCGGCGTCCACACGCGGATCGACGAACTGGCCGCGCATCACCATGCGCGCTGCGCCGAGGTGATCGCCGCCTGCGCCCGGCCGCACAGCGCGGCCGAGCTGATGCCGGTCCTCTTCAAGCGCCGGCTCGACCGTCACCAGACCGGCTTCGCGCTCGGCGAGGCGCTGGCGCATGTTCATTACCTCGTCGGCCAGGGCGAGATCGCCCGCGCCACCGGCGACGATGGCGTCAACCGCTTTCTGCGCCAGGCGGCGTAAACACGCTGTCATTGCGAGGAGCGCAGCGACGAAGCAATCTCGATGGACGGAGTACGGGCGGGCCGAGATTGCTTCGCTCCGCAATGACGAGGAGGATTGCAATGCCGCGGATCAATCACATCGCGCTCAAGGTCACCGATCTCGAAGCGGCGACGAAGTTCTACGAGAACGTCTACGGGTTTCGCCAGGTCCATACCGGGCGGTCGCGCGGCCATGTCTCGCGGCACCTGACCGACGGCTACGTCGATCTCGCGCTGATGATCTACGACAGCGAGGACGACGCGGAGGCCCGGATGGTGGGCGCCGGCCCGGCGATCCACCATTTCGGCATCGAAGTCGACGACCACGAGGCCTTTGCCGCAAAGGTCGCGGCCAATGGCGGGGTCATCCTGTCGACGCCCGGCGAGGTCCCGATCAAGTACCGCGCGCCGGACGGCACCATCGCCGAGATCGTGCCGGCCGGGCGCTACGAGAAGATGAAGGACGCGGCAGAGTAGCCCTCGTCAGAACGCGACGGCGTCGCCGCCTTTGAGGGCGAGCAGCGCGCGGGCTTCGTCGGGGGTGGCGATCTCGAGCGACAGGTTTTCCAGGATCGAGCGGATGCGGCTGACCTGGTCGGCGTTGCCGGTGGCCAGCTGGCCGCGGCCGAGCCATAGCGAATCCTCGAGCCCGACGCGAACGTTGCCGCCCATGATCGCGCCCATCGTAATGAGCGGCATCTGGTGGCGCCCGGCGGCGAGGATCGACCAGGCATAGGAATCGCCGAACAGCTTGTCGGCGATGCGCTTCATATGCGCGAGGTTTTCCGGGTCGGCGCCGATCCCGCCCAAGATGCCGAAGATCGTCTGGACGAACAGCGGCGGCTTGACGAGGCCGCGGTCGAGGAAGTGCGCCAGATTATAGAGGTGCCCGACATCGTAGCACTCGAACTCGAACTTGGTCCCGCACCCCTCGCCGAGCTCCTTCAGCGACCGCTCGATATCCTTGAAGGTGTTCCGGAAGATGAAATCGCGCGTCATCTCGAGGAATTGCGGCTCCCACTCGTATTTCCACTCCTTGTAGCGGTCGAGCATCGGGTAGAGCCCGAAATTCATCGAACCCATGTTCAAGGAGCACATCTCGGGCTTGGCGCGCAGCGGCGCCGCCAGCCGCTCGTCGAGGGTCATGCCATGGCCGCCGCCGGTGGTGATGTTGACGACGGCATTGGTCGCCTGCTTGATGCGCGGCAGGAACTCCATGAAGACGTTGGGGTCGGGGGTCGGCCTCCCGTCCTTCGGGTCGCGCGCGTGCAAATGCAGGATCGCGGCGCCGGCCTCGGCTGCGGCGATCGCGTCCTTCGCCACCTCGTCCGGGGTCAGCGGCAAATAGGGGCTCATCGTCGGGGTATGGATCGACCCCGTGACGGCGCAGGTGATGACGACCTTGCTGCGCAACGGCATGCGTTCCTCCCGCGGATTGATCCCGTCGAGATTGCTTCGTCGCTGCGCTCCTCGCAATGACAATCAATTTACGCGTCTGCTGGACGGATTCCTTTCCCCGTCACCCCCGCGGAAGCGGGGGTCCAGGATAAGCGGCACAACCGTCGCCCTGGATTCCCGCTTTCGCGGGAATGACAAGACCGGGCTAGCTGTGCGCTCGGATAAAGGCTCGCACCTTCGGGTAGATTTCGCTCTGCCAGCGGCGGCCGTGGAAGACGCCGTAATGGCCGACATTGCGCTGCAGGTGGTGGAGCTTTTTTGTCGCCGGCAGGTTGGCGCACAGATTGTGCGCCGCGACGGTCTGGCCGGGCCCGCAGATATCGTCGCGCTCGCCCTCGACGGTCATCAGCGCGGTGTCTTCGATCGCGCCGGGATCGACCAGTTCGCCGCGCACCCGGAACCGGCCATGCGCCAGATCGTGCCGGTGAAACACCCGGTCCATCGTCTCCAGATAGAAATCGGCCGGCAGATCCATCACCGTGCTGTATTCGTCATAGAAGGCGCGGGTCGCCGCCGTGTCCTTGCCCTCGCCTTCGACGAGCTGGCGGAACATCCGCCAATGCGCCTCGATATGGCGGTCGGGGTTCATGCTGAGAAACCCGGCCAGCTGCAGAAACCCGGGATAAACGCGGCGGAAGGCGCCGGGATAGCGCGCCGGCACCGTGGTGATCACCATGTTCTCGAACCAGGCGAGCGAATGCGATTCGGCGAAGCGGTTGACCTCGGTCGGGTTGGCTGTGGGGTCGATCGGACCGCCCATCAGCACCATCGAGCGGGGCCGGCAGGGGTCGTTCGCCGCCGCCATCAGCGACACCGCCGCCAGCACCGGAACCGAGGGCTGGCATACCGCCACCACATGAACCTCCGGCCCGAGCCGGCGGATCCAATCGATCAGCAGCTCGATCTCGTCGTCGAGCGCGAACCCGCCTTCTTGCGCCGGCACGCCGCGCGCGTTGAGCCAGTCGGTCACGTAAACGTCGTGGTCGGGCAGCGCCGCCGTGATTGTGCCGCGCAGCAACGTCGCGAAATGCCCGGAGAGCGGCGCGACCATCAGCAGCTTGGGCTGGTCGAGCGCTGCCGCCTTGCGGAAATGCAACAGCCGGCAGAACGGGTGGACAGCGACCACTTCTTCGCTGACCGCGACCTTGGCCCCGTCGACGGTCACCCGGTCGATGCCGAAGGGCGCGCGCTCATGCGAGAGGCGGGTGTGGGAGAACAGGTTCAGCGCAGCCGCAGCGCCGCGGATCAACGGCAGATCGCCGATCCCTAGCCAGGGCTGATCGAGCAGGCCGCGGGCAGCGTCCGCGAACAGCCGCATCGGGGCCAGGGCATCGCATTGGGCTTGATAGGCGCTATAAAGCAGCATGTTTCCTCATGGGTTGACGCCGCCGCAAACCGAGAACGCGCGGAGCGATCATTTGGGCGCTAGATATGGTATCACACTGGTGATTAACGATTATTGCTTCGCGCTGGCAGCCATGCAGCCCGCGCCTTGCAGATGCCGCAACCCGATCGGGATCGGCATCTGATTCGACCAATGCACGAATGAAGGATCAGGGGACTCAGCGCCGCGGGGCGGCGATGCCGCCGCGCAGCTCGTGGACGACGACGCCGAGCCGGCGCGGCGGCGGCGCCAGCCATAAGGGATGCGCGAGGCTCGTCGCCACGTCGTTTTCCCCGGCCCGCCAGCGGTGCCGCACCGCCTCGGCCGAGAAATCCGCAGCCTTGCCGGCGAGCTCGTCGGCACTGCCCTCATGCACCAGATGGAGGATCGTCATCGTCGCCTCGCTGGCCTCGGCGAGACATTTCTTGATGTCGGAATCGCCGCGCAGCGCGGGCGGCATCCGCTCGCCCAAGAGGGCGATCATCCGGCGCAGATCATGGTTGCGGCGCAGCGCGGCGATCTCGCGCGCCGACCGGCTGACGCCGCCACTCTTGCCCGGGACCGGATCGTAGCCGTCGACCACGAAGCACAGCGTATCAGCCGGCCGAGCCTCGTCGAGCGCGGCGACGCTGACCGCGCTGCCGCCGTAGCGCTGGTTGTCGATCAGCGTGGGCGGCATTCCCGGCAATACCGCGCTCGCCAGCACATGATCGGGACCCAGCACGTGGCGGTCGTTGTCGAAATAGGTTTCCGTTCCGGTGACCAGGTTGACCGCACCGAGCACGATCCGCACCGCGCCCGAATTGACGCGGTCGAAATCGACCGCACCCTCGACCAGCTCGCGCAGCTCGCCGGGCCGGATGCCGGGCCGCTCGTGCCCTGACTCCGAGCCGCCGGTCAGCCAATGACGCAATCTGCCGCGCACCCCGCATTTGCCGCGCACGCCGACGCGCCGGCTCAACTCCTGCCAGAATTGGCGCAGCCGGAAAATCCGCTCATGCGGCAGGTTGCCGGCGATGATCGCCGCGTTGACCGCGCCGATCGCCGTGCCGGCGATCCAGTTGGGCCGGACGCCGCAATTCTCGAGCGCGGCATAGACGCCCGCCTGGTACGCCCCAAGCGCGCCGCCGCCCGACAGCACCAGCGCGATCCGTTCAAAACGGGCCAAACTCTTGTCGGATCGCGCGCGCGCCAAGCTCTGCTCCTTGTGACATTTCCGCTGTGGATCGCCATCATAAGAGGTCGCGATCGAGCGTCCAGTGCCGAAACGTAGGGTCGGTTATTTCTGGGATGGCACGGCCGGAATCGATTGCAGGAAGACGGCGATCGCCCGGCGGTCCGCCTCGCCGAGCCGCGCGGTGTTCTTGACGATCTCGGCCATCGCACCGCCGACAAAGTCGAAATCGGGCGTGTGACCGTCGGTCAACACGCCGATGATGTCATCCTCGCTCCAATTGCCGATGCCGGCTTTGCGGTCGGGCGTGATGTTCGGCGCTCTCTTGCCATCGGGCAGAACGGCGCCGGCGAGAAAGCGCGACGGCTTGGTCGCTCCAAGCATGTTGCGCGGCGTGTGGCATTCCCCGCAATGGGCGAGCGCGGTCACCAGATAAGCGCCCCGATTGTAAGCCTCGCCAGGGCCGGGCGCGGGATGGAACGGGCCGGAAGTGAAAAACAGGAGCTTCCAGCCATTTTGCAAGAAGCGCCAGGAAAACGGGAAGGCGACGTCGTGCTGCCGGCTGGCTTGCCTCACCGCCGGCCGGGCAAACAGAAAGGCTTTGATCGCCTGTGCGTCGTCGTCGGTGATCCCGGTAAAGCTCGGATAGGGAAATACCGGGAAATAGTTGGCACCGTCGGGCCGCACGCCTTGGCGCAGCGCGGCGAGGAATTGCGCGTCGCTCCACCGGCCGATGCCGGTGTCCGGATCGGGGGTGATGTTGGGGCCATAGAAGGTGCCGAACGCGGTGGCAAGCGCGCGGCCTCCGGCAAAGGGCTGGCCGCCGTGATCCTTATCGGTATGGCAGTCGGCGCACCCCGCCGCCGTGGCGAGATAGGCGCCACGCGTAACCGTCGCGTCGTCCGCGGTTGCCAAACCGGTCAGCAGCAGCGAAAGGGCGGCAAACGCGGCCGCAAGCTCCTTATTTCCTCGTGCAACGTACCGTGGAATGCGGCGCAAACGGCGAGATGTCTCGGCCGTCAGCCGAGCGCGCCCCTTACTGCAGCTTCGCGCGGAACGTATCGTGGCACCCGCTGCAGAAGCCGATATCCTTGAATGTCACTTGGGCCTTAGCTTTGTCGCCGCTCCTGACCGCCGCGCCGAGCGCTGCGATCTGGTCGGCAACCTTCTTGTCGGCCGCCAGGAATTTGTCGTGTTCGCTCCAAATCTCCGGTTTTGCCGCCCACTTTCCCTCGGGAGCCTCCCCCTCCGTTCCCGGCGGAAATAAATTCGGGACCGTCGGCACGGATTTGGTCAAGGAGTCCAAGGCAGCTAATGCCGCTGCCTGGTCAGCCTTGTCTTCCAAATAATTCCTCACCACGATCAGTTGTCGTCCTTGCTCCTTCATCGCTGCTTGGCGATCCTTGAGCACCTGGTCCTTGTCGACCGCCAGCGCGCCGGTTGGATTGGCCGCCGCGATCGCCAGCACCGCGCCGAGCACCAGCAGCTTTAACGATGACCGCATATGCCTCCCCTTTCACCCGCGACTTCTCTGTTGGGTTGGCGGGTAACCTAGATTACGGCCGCGCCCGAGGAAAGCAACCGGGATGCCGGCCGCTCACCGTCACGTGATCGCCATTCGACCTTGAATTTTGCGAAGCGCGATCGGTATTGGGGGTAGATTGCCTCAGGTGGCCGCGTTTCTCGAACTATGGCGCAGGGTGGAGGGCGCGGCGTGACGCTGTCATGGGAGACCGGCTGGGCGGGGCTGGTGCGCCGCGGGCCGTCGATCGTGCGCCAGCTTCGGCTGGCCAGCGGTCTCGTTTTATTTTCCTACGTGTTCCTGCATTTTCTCAACCACAGCCTGGGCAACATCTCCCTTGAGGCGATGGAGCGCGGCGGCGTGGCGGCGGAATGGATCTGGCGCGGTCCGGTCGGCACCGCGGCGCTCTACGGTGCGTTCGCGATCCACCTCCCGCTCGCCTTCTGGGCGATCTACATTCGCCGCAACCTGAAGATGAGCTGGATTGAGGGTGTGCGCCTCGCGCTCGGGTTCTTGATACCCCTCTTGTTGCTGCAACATGCCCTCGCCCAGCGCTTCGCCTATACTTATTTCGACATTCGTCCGATTTACAGAAATGTTCTTTATCTAATCTGGGTTGCGGACCCGCAGATCGCAGGTCTAAAGCAAATTACTTTGTTCATCGTCGCCTGGCTGCACGGGTGCATCGGGCTGTATCTGTGGCTGCGCGTTAAGCGGCATTTCCACCGGGTCGCGCCGTTCCTGCTCGTTGTCGCATTCTTATGGCCGACCGTGGCCCTGCTCGGCGTGTTCCAAGGGGCACGCCAGGTCGAGGCGATGGCCAAGAGCGATCCCGCCTGGTTCGCGAATTCGCGCCGGACGGCCGTTGGCGCCTATCCTCAGGTCGCGGCCGTTCTCTGGACGATCGCGCTGTGGTCCTGGGGCGGGTACGCCGGCGCTTTCGCCCTCGTCCTGATGGCGCGCGGGGTGCGCACCCTTGTCGAACGCCGCGGCGGCACCATCCGGATCAGCTATCCCGATGGCCGCGCGGTGCGCATCCCGAAGGGGCTCAGCGTGCTCGACGCCAGCCGCCGCGCCGGCATCCCCCACGCCTCGGTGTGCGGCGGCCGGGCACGCTGCTCGACCTGCCGGGTGCGTGTGCTGCTCGGATCAGAAAGCCTGGCGTCGCCCTCACCCGCCGAAACCCGGGTGCTGGCCCCGCTCGGCGCGGATCGCGCGGTTCGGCTGGCGTGCCAGCTCAAGCCGACGGCGGATATCAGCATCTGGCCGCTGGTGCCGCCCGAGATAACCGTGCGCGACCAAGACCGGCTCAACGCCACCGAAACCGGGTCGGAGCGCTTTGCGGCAATCTTGTTTGTCGATATTCGCGCCTCGACCCAACTGGTCGAGAGCCGTTTACCCTACGATGTCGTCTTCATCCTCAACCGTTTTTTCGAAGCGGTCGGCAGCGCGATCATCGCCGCCGGCGGCACGCCCAATCAATTCATCGGCGACGGCATGATGGCGATCTTCGGCAGCGACACCGGCGCGCAGGAGGCCTGCCGTCAAGCCTTGGAGGCCGCTCGCCTGATCGATTGGCACCTGGCCGAGATGAACCGGACCCTGGCAAACGAACTGCAGCAGCCGATCGGCTTTGGCATCGGCATTCATGCCGGCGACGTCATCATCGGCACGATGGGCTATCGCGAGCACGCGCAGAACACGGCGATCGGCGAGGCCGTCCATACCGCCTCGCGGCTGCAGGATCTGACCAAGGAGTACGCCTGCCAATTGGTGGTTTCCGAGATCGTCGGAGCGACGGCGGGAGTGCCGCTCGACGATTTCCCCGATCATGAGATCCAAATCCGCGGTTTCAGTGCGCCGCTGACGATCCGGGTGGTCGGCAGCGCGGCGGCGCTGCCCGCTTACGAACGCCCCTCTGCGAGTACTGAAGCCGATCAGCACCCACCCCCGGCCGCACCAGCCTACGCCCAACCGACGTAGCGGCGACCGTTATGGTCTGTCATGAATTCTGGTTGACCTAAGTCCTTTCTCGTCATTCCCGCGAAAGCGGGAATCCGGGCGCGGCGAGGATTTCAGTGGTTGCTCTGGACCCCCGCTTTCGCGGGGGTGACGGATAAAAACTCTAGGTGATCGGCACCTCGATATGGGTCTTGAAACCGGGCCGCTCGCGCAGGCGGTCGTACCAGGCGCGCAGCGTCGGCATCGCCGGCCGCTCGATCGGAAAGGTGAACCAGCGGTAGATCTGGGTGCCGAGGACGATTTCTGCCAGGCTCAGCTCGGCGCCGGCGAGATACGGCCGGCCATTCACCGCGTCGTCGACAATGGTCCAAGCGGTAAGCGCGCGGCGCCGCGCCGCCTCGATCGCGGCGGCGTCGCGGGTCTCGGGCGTCGACCGGATCAGCCCGAACAACAATTGCCCCATCGGACCCCCAACGACCGATAATTGCCAATCCATCCAGCGCTCGACATGGGTGCGGGCGGCCGGATCGCGCGGATAAAGCCGCTCGCCATTGCGCGTCGCGGCCAGGTAGCGGCAGATCGTGTTCGATTCCCACATCACCAGATCGCCGTCGATGACCGTGGGGACGAGGCCGTTCGGGTTGAGCTTCAGATATTCGGGATCGCGATTGCCGCCGAACGGCCCGCCGTGATCGACCCGGTCAAACGGGATGTTCAGCTCGGCGCAGCACCACAGCACCTTCTGCACGTTCGACGAGCTTGCGCGTCCCCAAATCTTCAGCATCGCCAGGGTCCTCCCGATCGGGTGCGTCAATGGAGCCTCAGATTTCCGGAGAGCGCAACCACCCTGGGGCGATCCCGGTGTATTCTCGTTCTCGATTTTTTGGTCGGATAGGATCGGCATGAAGCGCCTCGCCATACCCCTTCTCATTCTCGCCCTTGCCCCCGCCACAGCCCCAGCGAGTCAGCAAGGCGTCGTGGTGATGAAAAACTGGAAGACGATGGATAAGTGCGTGCAAGAGGCGCAGACCGCGTTCCCCGATTTCACCGAAGAGTCCAATGCCAAGCGGGCAGCCAAAGAAAGGGAATGCCTGGCGCGGAGAAATCTGCCGCCGCGCGAGCTATCCGCCCCGGGACGATGAGCCTCCGGTGCCCGGCCGGCCACCCCGCGCCATGACCCGATACGCGTTGTTGCTCGCCGCTGCCGCGCTCGCCGCATCTCCCGGCCTGGCGGCGCCGGCATCGCAAGCCGAGGGCGCACACGGCATGGTCGTCAGCGCCCAGCACGAGGCCAGTACGGTCGGGCTTGGCATTCTTGCCGCCGGCGGCAACGCGGTCGATGCGGCGGTGGCGGTCGGCTATGCCTTGGCCGTGGTCGACCCGTGCTGCGGCAATATCGGCGGCGGCGGGTTCATGCTGATTCACCGCGCCGACGGAAGCGATAGCGTCCTGAATTTCCGCGAAACCGCGCCCGCCGCTTCCAGCCCCGGCATGTTTCTCGACGCGGCCGGCGGGGCGATGCGTGAGGCGAGCCTCTACGGCTACCGCGCCGCCGGGGTCCCGGGCACCGTGATGGGCCTCGACCGCGCCCTCGCGCAATACGGTCGCCTCGGCCGCACGGCGGTGATGGCGCCGGCGATCGCGCTCGCCCGCGACGGGTTTGTGCTCGGCGAGGCCGATGCGGCGATCATCGCGGCGAAGGCCGGGCAGCTGGCCAAGGATCCCGAGGCTACGCGGGTTTTTCTGCGGCCGGACGGCAGCGCCTATCGTGCCGGCGACCGGCTGGTTCAGCCCGATCTTGCGGAGACCCTGGCGCTGATCGCCGAGACCGGACCCGATGCGTTCTATCGAGGTCCGATCGCCGCCGGAGTCGCCGCCGCGGCGCGCGCCCACGGCGGCATACTGACCGCCGCGGATTTCGCCGGTTACACGGTCACTGAAGCGGCCCCGGTCGCCTGCGCCTATCGCGGCTATACTGTCCTGTCGGCGCCGTTGCCCAGTTCCGGCGGCACGATCCTCTGCGAGATGCTTAACGTGCTGTCCGGCTGGGACCTCGCCGCTTCCGGCTTCGGATCGGCGCAGACGATCCATCTGATGGCCGAGACGATGCGCCACGCCTATCTCGACCGCAACAGCGCGCTCGGCGATCCGGCGTTTGTCCCCGATCACAGCCCGGAACTCCTGGCGCCTTCGCATGCCGCCGCCATTCGCGCCGCGATCGACCCGCAGAATGCGTCGCCGTCATCAGCGCTGGCCCCCGGCATGCCGCCGCACGAGAAAGCGGAAACGACGCATTATTCGGTCGTCGACGGCGAGGGAAATGCCGTCTCCGTAACCTACACGCTCAACGGCAATTTCGGCGCCGCGGTCATAGCCCCCGGCACCGGCGTTCTGCTCAACAATGAAATGGACGATTTCACGGTGAAGCCGGGCGCCGCGAATCTGTTCGGCCTGGTGCAGGGGACGGCGAACGCGATCGCGCCGGGCAAGCGGCCGCTCTCATCGATGAGCCCGACCATTGTCGAACAGGACGGCAGGCCGGTTCTCGTCCTCGGCAGCCCCGGCGGCCCGCGGATCACGACCGCGGTGCTCGAAACGATAACCAACATCCTCGATTTCGCGATGACGCCGCAGGATGCCGTGGCGGCGCCGCGCTTTCATCACCAATGGCTGCCGGATACGCTTTATTACGAGCGCGATGGCTTTATTTCGACCGCTCTCGCGGCGCTCGCCGAGCGCGGCTATCGCCTCGCCGAACAATCGCCCTGGGGCGCGGTCGAGCTGATCGCGATCGGCTCGGACGGCCGCCTCCTCGGGGTCAACGACCCGCGCCGGCCGGCCGGCGCGGCACTCGGACACTGAGCGCGGAGACAAAGATGCGCTATTCGCCCCTTGTCGATCGGATCACCGGGAGCGGCAGGGGCACCTGGAACATCCATGCGGAAGCCGTGCGCCGGCGCAACGCCGGCGAGGACATCATTTTCCTGACCGTGGGCGATCCCGATCAGGACCCGCCCGAAGCGGTCATCGAGGCGACGGTGGCGGCATTGCGCGCCCACCACACCGGCTACTCCGCGACAATCGGCTATCCGGCGGTGCGCCAGGCGATCGCGGCACGCGTGGCGCGGCGTACCGGCCAGGTCTGCGCCGCCGACAACGTTGCCGTGGTCCCGGGCGCCCAGGGCGGGCTCTATTGTGCGCTGCAATGCCTCGCCGGTCCGGGCGACGAGGTTATCGTCCCCGAGCCGATCTACGCCACCTACCAAGGCGTCATCAGCGCGTGCGGCGCCGATATGGTCACCGTGCCGCTGCGGCCGGAAACCGGGTTTCACCCCGACCTCGACGCGCTCGCCGCCGCGGTCACGCCAAAGAGCCGGATGATCTGGATCAACAGCCCGCACAACCCGACCGGCGCCGTCTTCACGCAAGCTGAGATCGACGGCATCGCCGCGCTGTGCCGCCGGCACGATCTGTGGCTGTTGTCCGACGAGGTTTACGAAGACCTCGCCTTTGCCCGGCCGCATGTCAGCGCCTGGTCGCTGCCCGGGATGGCCGACTGCACAATCGTTGTCTCAAGCCTCTCCAAATCGCACGCGATCCCGGCCTTCCGCTTCGGCTGGGTGGTCGGGCCGCCAGCCCTCAGCTCGCATCTGTCCAATCTGGTGCTGTGCATGACCTATGGCAGCCCGGCCTTCATCCAGGACGGCGCGCTCGTCGCGTTGCAGCGCGAGCTGCCCGAGGTGGTCGCGCTGCACGAGGAATACCGCGCCCGGGCGAGCCTCCTCACGGCGCTGCTGCGCGAGGCGCCGGGGTGCCGCGCGGTGCCGCCCGAAGGCGGCATGTTCGTGCTGCTCGACATCCGCGGCACCGGGCTCGAGGCCGGCGACTTTGCCGCCCGGTTGCTCGCGCGCGAACGGGTCGCGGTATTGCCATGTGACGGCTTCGGGGCGAGCGCGGCCGGTCACCTGCGGATTGCGCTCAGCGCCCCGGAACCGCGTCTGCGCGAGGCCGGCGACCGCATCGTCCGGTTCGCCCGCGCTCTTGCCGCGTAACCTCAGCGCCCGGCAACGCCCTGGGTTTTGAGGAAGGTCATCGAGTTGCTCTCGGTGCTGGAGGTGAATTTCCCGGCGAGCATGTTGCCTTTGTTCTCGAGGGTGTAGGTCGCCCAGGTCGCCCCGTTCTTGAATGCGATATTGATCTTCCCGTCTCGGTAAAAGGCTCGCGTGCCGTCCCTGCCAAAAACGTTTTGCCAGTTTTCCCAGCGCCAGTCGGCCTCGCCCTTGGCCTGGTAGCTGCGCATTCCCGAGATCGATCCGGACAGATTGCCGTAGCTGTCCGCTCCGGTGATGTTGAGCACCAGTGGGCTCGGAAAGAAATCATTGGAGCGATAGGTGCCGACCAATGTCGCCGGCGAAGGCTGCTGATAGCGCGACTGATACTGGGACGGTGAGGATGAGACCGCCGTCGACTGCCGGTACTGCGCCGTCTGGGCAAACCCGGCACTCGTCGTGATCAGCACGCACGCGCTTATTGCCGCCGCCTTCCAAAAAAGCTGACTGGGCACCGCTCACCTCCGTTGTTGAATTCGCGCGGGGCTCCGGGGCCGCGCCGCTCAATCAACAGCGCCGCGGCGCGTTACGTTCATCCCTCGGGGAGAAATCGATTTCGCGCGAACCTTGTCGCAGCGCCCTCGCGGGTCTAGCGTCATGCCGTCGCACCCCCAGCGGAGGAAACCGATGATCGTCGAAATGCGCACCTACACGCTGCAGCCTGGCACAACCGCCCAATTCGAGGAGCGCTTTGGCGCCTCCCTGCCGGCGCGGGCGAAAGTATCCCCGCTCGCCGCCTTCTGGCACACCGAGGTCGGGCCGCTCAATCAGGTGATCCACGTCTGGCCGTACGAGACGATGGACGAGCGCACCCGGCTGCGCGCCGAAGCCACCAAGGCGCAGGGCTGGCCGCCCAACGTCCGCGAATTCGTCGTCGACCAGAAGAGCCAGATCTTCATCCCGGCGCCGTTCTCGCCCCAGCTCGAACCACGCCAGCTCGGCGGCATCTACGAGATCCGCATGTACACGCTGAAGCCCGGCGCGATCCCCAGCCAGATCGAGCGCTGGGCCGGGGCGATCGGCGAGCGGGTCAAGCTGTCGCCGCTAGCGTTCGCCGGCCATTCCGAATTGGGCGACCTCAACATCTGGTGCCACATCTGGGCCTACAAGGACGCCGCGGCGCGCTTTGAGATCCGCGAAAAAGCCCGCAAGGAAGGCATCTGGCCGCCCCGCGGCGGGCAGCCCGGGCAGACCCTGATCCAGCAGAACATGCTGGTCGTCCCGGCGTCTTTCTCGCCACTTCATTAGCGGGCTCGTTCCGGCGAGATTGCTTCGTCGCTTTCGCTCCTCGCAATGACAGCCTATTTCGCTGTCATTGCGAGCGCAGCGAAGCAATCTCGGAGATCCCCTGAGACCTAAACCTTCCCGCCGATCGCGCGGTAGCGCAGCAGATGGTCGGCCAGGACTGTGGCCATCATCGCTTCGCCGACCGGCACGGCACGGATGCCGACGCAGGGGTCGTGCCTTCCGTGGGTCTCGATCTCGACCTCGTTACCCTCGGCATCGACCGTGCGCATCGGATGCAGGATCGAGCTGGTCGGCTTGACGGCAAAGCGCACGACGATGTCTTGGCCCGAGGAGATGCCGCCGAGGATGCCGCCGGCGTTGTTCGACAGAAACACGACCGCACCGTCCCGCATCCGCATCTCATCGCCGTTTTCTTCGCCGCCCAGAACCACCGCGCCGAAGCCGGCGCCGATCTCGACGCCCTTGACCGCGTTGATCGTCATCATCGCACGGGCGAGGTCGCCGTCGAGCTTGTCGTAGACCGGCTCGCCGAGCCCGGCCGGAACCCCGCTCGCCACCACCTCGATAACCGCGCCGGCCGATGAGCCCTGCTTGCGCAGGCCGTCGAGATAGTCGGCCCAGCGCACCGCCGTCGCGGGGTCGGGGCACCAGAACGGGTTGTCCTCGATCGCCTGCCAGTTCCAGGCCGCGCGGTCGATCGCGTGCGGCCCGATCTGGACGAGCGCGCCGCGGATCACGACGCCGGGCCCGAGGATCTTGCGGGCGACCGCGCCGGCGGCGACCCGCGAGGCGGTCTCGCGCGCCGAGGCGCGGCCGCCGCCGCGATAATCGCGGATGCCGTATTTCTTCCAGTAGGTGTAGTCGGCGTGGCCGGGCCGGAAACGGTCGGCGATGTTGCGGTAATCCCGCGAGCGCTGATCGACATTGTCGATCATCAGGTGGATCGGCGTCCCGGTGGTTTCCCCCTCGAAGGTGCCGGAGAGGATCTTGACCGCGTCGGGCTCCTGGCGCTGCGTCGTATAGCGCGACTGGCCCGGCCGGCGGCGGTCGAGCCAGTGCTGGATGTCGGCTTCCGCAAGCGGGATCTTCGGCGGCACGCCGTCGACGACGACGCCGATCGCCGGGCCGTGGCTTTCGCCCCAGGTGGTGAAGCGGAACAGCGTGCCTAACGTGTTGCCGGCCATGACCGCCCGTCTAGACGACCGAAATGTCGGGGGCGTCGGCGCGTTTCATGCCGACGACGTGATAGCCGCAATCGACGTGGTGCACCTCCCCGGTGACTCCGGACGACAGATCGCTCAACAGATAAACCCCGGCGCCGCCGACATCCTCGATTGTGACGTTGCGCTGCAACGGCGCATTGAGCTGGTTCCATTTGAGGATGTAGTGGAAATCGCCGATCCCCGAGGACGCCAGGGTCCTGATCGGACCGGCCGAGATCGCGTTGACCCGGATATTGTCGCCGCCGAGATCGACGGCGAGATACTTGACGCTCGCCTCGAGCGCCGCCTTGGCCACCCCCATGACGTTGTAGTGCGGCATGACCCGCTCGGCGCCGGCATAGGTCAGGGTCAACAGGCTGCCGCCCGAGATCATCAGCGGCGCCGAGCGCCGGCATACGTCGGCGAACGAGAAGCATGAGATTTCCAGTGTCCGCAGGAAATTCGCCCGGGTCGTGTCGAGATATCTGCCCCGGAGCTCCTTGGGATCGGAAAAGGCGATCGCGTGCACGACAAAATCGAGCCGCCCCCAGCGCTCGGCGAGGCTGGCGAACACCGAATCGAGGCTTGTTTCGGCGGTGACGTCGGCCTCGATGACGAAGTCGCTGTCGAGGCTCTCGGCGAGCGGCCGAACCCGCCTGCCGAGCGCGTCGCCCTGATAGGTGAAAGCCAGCCGGGCGCCCTGGGCGTGCAGCGCCTTGGCGATGCCCCAGGCGAGCGAGCGATCATTGGCGACGCCCATGACGAGCCCTTGCTTCCCGGCCATCAGGCCCATTCGCTTTTCCCTTCACCCGGCTCCGCCGCGCGCGACCAGTTCGCTCATCCTACACGAAGCCGGCCGCGCGGGCGAGGCGGCCGGGAAGCTCCCGGGGGTTAGACGCCAAACGTGAAGCGGCTGCCGGTGTTCGACAGCACTAGGCGGTCGGGCATCTCGCGCGCCATCCCGGCGAGGAAGGCGCGGCCGCTGCAATGCATCGGCAGCACGATTTCGGGATCGAGCGCCTTCAGCTCGGCGATCGTGTGCTCGACATAGTCGGGCGGCGCGACGCCGAGGTGGAACCCGCCAATGACGGCGTGGAGCTTGTCGACATTGGCGACCGCCATCGCGGTCCGGATCGTGTTGATGAGGCCGCAATGGCCGCACGACGAAATCACCACGAGGCCGCGCCCCTCGACGACATAACAGGTGGCGTGCTCGTCGGGGTGGCGGTCGGGGACGAGCCGGCCGCGCCGCTCGTCGGCGCTGTAGTGATCGGCCGGGGTCGGCTCGACCAGCGTGTTGGGTAAGACGCGCTCGAAGGATTGCCGCGCGATGCGCCCCGAGGTGAACGGCCCGGCGAGCGCATGGGCATGCTCGCACGCCACGGTCTCGACCCGCGCGGCCGCGAGCGCCGCCGCGTCGAGCGCCCCCCACGACCGCGGCGCCTCGTCGCGCGAGCCCAGCCATTTCTCGCGGAAGACCGAGTCGCCGCCGGCGAACAGCTTGAGGTCGTCGCGCATCCGGCTGCGGTGATGTTCGACAAAGCCGACCATCCCGCCGTAATGGTCGCGATGCGCGTGGCTGAGGATCAACCCGTCGAGCCGCTCGGGCACGATGCCGAGCAGGTCGAAATTGCGCAACAGGATCTCCGGGGTGTAGCCGAAATCGAGCAAATATTGGCCGCCCGCCCCGGCGCCTTTCGATTCGAGATGCAGCGAGAGGCCCCATTCGCCCGCCAGCGTCGTGGTCTCGCGGCCGCGAATCCGGCTGACATGCTCGATTGCGACTTGGGGATGCGTCGCCTTCGGCATGAACTGGTCAAAGAACGAATCGACAACGACGCGCACTGACAGCGATGCGACGGTCGGCGGTTTGAACGGCTCGGCGGTCGCGAGACTCATGGATTCTCCTTTCGCTGGATGGACGAGGCTCCGGCTGCAGGACGATCCCGCGTCCTTCGAGACGGCGCTTCGCGCCTCCTCCGGATCAGGGTAAGTCTGTGATGGCATTAAGAAAAGGCCTCATCCTGAGGAGCCCGCGCAGCGGGCGTCTCGAAGGACGCACAGTGCCGATCCAGGCGCTCGCCAACTCGAAGAAGCGGGGCTGAGCCCTTCAACTCAGCACCTCGACTTTCTTCTTCTCGATCAACCGCTATTATCGCGCGATGCGGCGGGCGTGGTGACCGATCAAACGGCGGCTGATCCCGGCAGCTTTGACGCTTGCCGGGGCGGTGCTCGCGCCGGCTTTCGCCGGGCCGGCTGCGGTCGATCTCGATTTGTCGCCGGGCTTGCCGCCGGCCGCCGATTCCGGCAAGCCGGCGATCGTCCCGCCGCCCGTCGCCACGCTAGGAACGAATGAGCCCGGGAGCTGCGTGCCGCCGTTGCCGTGCGGAACCCGGCTGTTGGGGACGGTACGCAAGAATGGCGCGGTCGAGCTTCAGGTTCCGGCGTTGCGCTGGTAGCCGGGAGCGCGACGCAAGCCTCGCTAGATCGCCCTGCCCGCGCTATCGAACAGCACCGACACCGCCAGCATCTTGTCGACGGTGCGTCCGTCCTCGGCCAGCGGTACGATGAGCGTCTCGATCATCTGGTGCTTGGGGTCGTGGGTCCATAGCGGCAGCCCGCGGCGCCAGGTCGCGCTGCCGGTCTCGGCCATGAAGCGAAACCGCTCGCGCGATTGCGGGTTGGCGATCAGCGAGGGGTGCACCTCGTCGAGCCATTGGCCGGTGATCTCGCGGCCGACGGAGCGGACCATCTCGGTCCCGCACAGCCGATAGCGGTAGCGCAACGGGCCGCGAAACACGTCGAGCATCCAGGCGCGCGACCACAAGGGCGCGATGTCCTCGGGGACAAGATCCTGGCGGCCGGGCAATCGGCCGGGCGGCGCGAGCGATAGCCAATAATCGTAGAGCCGGCATGCCAACGGGTGCCAGTCGGTGCGATCCAGCGGGATCTCATAACCGGTCCACACGCCGAACTCGTCGGCGGGCTGCGGCGCTGGGTGACACAATATGGCGGGACGGTCGCTGACGAGCTGTAACATCGGCCGGATCTTGACCCGTAAATCTTGGTCAACGGTTAACTCTGGCTAAAATTCGGCGCTCGCGGGATATCATTAGCGCGATTTCCCTCTGGTTGTGCCGGGCTATCGGCCTCGCCGAAGCCCCGAGAACCGCGAGATCTGCGGTCGGGCCTGCGCTTGGCGATGGGCGAGACGGAATGACGCAGTCGCAATCATCGACGCTAAAATTGCCATAATTTCATTGCATGATGCGACACCTTGCGGTCGCAAAAGGAGACTGGCGGCGCAGATGCGAAAAGACGAGCCGCCTGCTGATTCCCAGCAGATGCAGGTGAACACGAATGGGGGCGGCGGAAAGCACTTGCTGTAGATTCCTTGCAGATAACAGCGAAAAACAGCGACGCCCGGGCCGAGATTGCCTTTACGGCAACTGCCGGCGGCGGCGTTCGGTGCTAGGCTTCGCTCTTTAAAGTCCGAGGCTAGGCCGGCCGGCGCGTGAGGAGGGAAGATGACAAACGAGGTTGCCGTTCCGACACGCTTCGAGATCGACATGCGCGATCTTGCCTACCAGCAGCAGGATGGGGCGCCGCTCTTGGCGCGGCTCTACCGCCCGATTGGGGAGGGGCCGTTTCCGGCGCTGATCGATGTGCATGGCGGCGCCTGGGCGTCGGGCGACCGGCTCAACAACGCGCCGCTCGACGAGGCCTTGGCGAAAAGCGGAATCGTCGTCCTGGCGATCGATTTCCGCATGCCGCCTCTTTGGCGCTATCCCGCCTCGATCGCGGACGTCAATCTGGCGGCCCGCTGGCTCAAGACGCATGCCGGCGAACTCGGCAGCCGGCGCGAGCTGGTCGGCGGCCTCGGTACGTCGAGCGGCGGCCATCAGCTGCTGCTGAGCGTGCTGCGGCCCGAGGAGCCGCGCTATTCCGCGCTGCCGTTCGCCGAGGCGCCGGCGGAGGACGCCCTTCTGCCTTATATCGTGCTGTGCTGGCCGATTTCGGACCCGCTCGCCCGCTACCGCATGGTGCGCGAGAAGGGCAATTCCCGTCTGGTTGAGGCGCACGATGCCTATTGGCCCTCGGAAGCGGCGATGGAAGAGGGTAACCCGCAGCTGATCCTCGAACGCGGCGAAGCGGCGGCGCTGCCGCCGGCGATCGTCGTGCAAGGTACTGGGGACGACAACGTCACCCCGGACATGGCCGACCGCTTCGCCGCTTCCTATCGCGCGCAGGGCGGCCGGCTGGCGCTTCACAAATTCGCCGACCAGCCGCACACCTTCATCATGCGCGATCCGGCGAGCGATGCCTCGCGCCAGGCCACCGAGTTGATCCGCGATTTCGTGCTGGAGCAAGCGCGCCAGCCATCGGCGCCATAGAAGGAGAAAGCACAGCCGCCGGCGAATTTGCCATTCTGCAAGGCCGCAAGGCAGTTTCGCGAAGAGGGTATGGCAAAACGGCAAAGATGTGACGAAAAACACACATACAACGAAATACACAGTGCAAAATCGGAGCGGAGCCTTGATCGCCGACCCAATTTGCGGTTGATGGTGCGCTTAAGAGGCGGAGCGTAATCCGCCCGAGCCTGTGTCAAAACGAGAGTTCAGGGGGTGTCATGTCCTGGAAGCGGAACGCCGCCATTACGGCGGTCTCGGGAGGCGTAATTTCCGTAGTGGCGTTGCTGGCGGGCGTGCCGGCGGCCACGGCCGACGAGTTGGCGGATCTGCGCGCCAACCAAGAACTCCTCCAGCAACGGCTCGACCAGCTGGCTCAGGCCCCGCCGGCCGGTCCCCCCACGACCGGCGTCGGCAGCTTCCCGCGCTCGTTTCTGATCCCCGGCACCGATACCTCGATGCGGGTCGGCGGCCAGGCCGTCGGGTCGGTGCTGTGGTACCTAAAGGGCGCGGCGGTCGGCGGCGCGCTCAACAGCCAGGGCTCGTTCAACGAGACCTTCACCGACGGGCAGGGCGGCACTGGCAATCTGGCGAGCATCCCGCTGAAGAACCCGGTGGTGGCTGCCAACGCGGTCGGTTTCGCGGCGTCGCGCAGCTCCGAATGGATCCTGTCGGGCAAGCAGTCGCAGATCTTCCTCGACGTCCGCCAGCCGAGCGCCTGGGGCGAGATCAAGGCCTTTGTCTCGTTCGATATGTCGGCGTCGAACACCAACACGATCCTCAACAACAACCAAGGCAGCACCAACGGCTACATCCCGCGCTTCCGCGAGGGCTACGCCACCTTCGGCGGTCTGCTGGTGGGCCAGACGAACGGCACCTTCGTCGACAACGATTCCTCGCCGACAGTGCTGGATTTCGGCGGCCAGACCGGCTCCAATTTCGTCGCCCGCACGCCGCAGGTCCGTTACACCTATCCGCTGGGCAACGGCTGGTCGCTTGCGGGCTCGGTGGAGAACCCTGCCCCGCTCTTCGCCGGCCCGTTCGGCACGTTCTATACCGACACCAACCAGATCCCGACCGCGGCCTCCTGCGCCGCCTTGACGCAGACGGCGCTCACCACGGTGGCGACCAACGCGGCGACCAACATCACCAATGCGTGCCTCGGCAATGCGGCGTTTTTCAACCCGTCGCAGCAATTGGTGCCGAGCTTCGTCGCGCGCCTCCGCGTCGACCAGCCGTGGGGCCACCTGCAGTGGGGCCTGAGGACGAACTCTTACACCCTGAACGACGGCCGCTTCCTCAGCAGAAGTTATCTCGGCTATGGCGGCTCGGTGTCGGGCCATTTCTTCACCTGGGGCAAGGACAGCATCGGCGGCGGTTTGGCCGGCGGCGACGGCCTCGGCGACGGGATCGCCAACAATATCGGGGTGGCGACCAATTTCGGCGGCGCGCTCAACGGCCAGGCCTTCAACGCCACCGACAGCCGGTCGAATTTCAGTGTGGCTCGGGCGACGTACGATGCGGCGGTACTGGCCACGACGATCACCTCGTTCTCGGCCCGCATCTACTACGAGCATTGGTGGACCGACCAGCTGCGCTCGGACGTCGATTTCAGCATGAACCACAACGACGTCCCCGCCTTGATACAGGCCAGCGGCCGGGCAGCGGTCAACAAGGAACTCAGCCTGACCCATCTCAACCTGATCTGGAGCCCGGTCGCGTTTGTCGACATCGGGATCGAGGGCGCCTGGGGCCACCGCCAAGTCGTGTCGAACCTGCGCGGCGATGCCTACACCATGCAAA
>WNFD01000534.1_pt1 | contig 39104 bp, 27 predicted proteins | sample 5400491 | NCBI WGS metagenome assembly WNFD01 (sample SAMN13153343, study PRJNA577476) | soil metagenome | isolation source: 120 cm saprolite under Douglas fir tree site 2 hole 2 replicate 2 | place: USA:California | collected 2015-04-18 | reverse complement strand
AACTCGCGAGTGCGGCCACGTTCTTAGTGAACGTTGTGCCCTGGCCAACCTCGTCCGGTTGGGTATGGAGCACACGACGAATTCCCTTGAGCTTGCGATAGCCTGCGATCTGGTCAAGATAAGATTTGAAGTCCTCGCGCTCAGGTCGCCCGCAAGCCACAATACCTTCGAGTGGATTATCCGGCTGATCGGCGAGCGCGAGGACTTCAAATCTTATCTTGACCAGATCGCAGGCCATCGCAAGCTCAAGGGAATTCGTCGTGTGCTCCATACCCAACCGGACGAGGTTGGCCAGGGCACAACGTTCACTAAGAACGTGGCCGCACTCGCGAGTTACGGTCTCTCATTCGACATCTGCGTTCTGGCTCGGCAGATTCCCATCGCGATCAAATTGGTTTCTAAGTGTCCGGATGTGGTTTTCATCCTTGACCACTGCGGAGTACCGCAGGTTAAGGAAAAGAATCTCGATCCATGGCGCGCTCACATCACGGAGATCGCCAGGTTTCCAAATGTCTCTTGCAAAATCTCCGGCCTCGTGGCTTATGCGGATCCCAAGGGAGGGACTATCGAGGATCTGCGGCCGTTCGTCGAACACACAATCGCCAGCTTTGGCTGGGATCGCGTGCTCTTCGGCAGCGACTGGCCGGTCTGCACGCTTTCGGCGAGCTATCAACAGTGGGTGGAAGCCTTGCAGGCAATCACCCGAGGGGCAGGCGAGGTCAGTCAGAGAAAGTTGTTCTACGACAATGCTGTCCGCGTGTACCGGTTAAGCTAAAGCCCAAACTCCCTCTGAATTGTCTCAGTGTGTTGTCCCACGTGCGGAGCAACTCGCTCGCTCGTCAGCAGATTTCCGTCCACTCGAATCGGAATACGCGTGGTGAGAATCTCGATTCCGGCTCCATCCCTGAGGGTCTGGAGCATGGCAAGTTGCCCGAAGGCTTCACTGGCGCAGAGCTTGGGCCAATCCAGAACTTCCGCGCACCAGATGTCGGCCGCATTCAGAATCTCGAGCCAATGCTCTGTGGTGTGCTGTTTGAGACGCTGGGCGATGATTTGTTTGATCTCGTCGCGACGACGAAACCCATCAGCCTGATCCGAACTTTCCTGGAGCGCACGCAAATCGAGCAACTTGCCCAATGTCGGAAGATGCGTCATAGCCAGCGCCAGATAACCGTTGCCCGTGTCGTAAACTCCATAAGGCGCCGCCAGGTACGCGTGCGCATTGCGGAACGCACTTCTCCGCGGCGGACGTCGCCCGTCATTCAAGTGCGTGGTGAGCACTTCAAATTGGAAATCCAGCAATGCCTCAATCAAACTGGTTTCCACCAATCCGCCTCGGCCAGTCACGCCGCGTCGCACCAGGCATGCCAGAATTCCCTCGCAGAGGTTATGTCCCGCCAGCATGTCGGCGACGTTTCCATATCCCGGAACGATTCCGTATACCAACCGGCTGTTGATCTGCGAAACCTTGTCGTAGCCGAAGCCCAACCGCTCCATCACTCCGGGACGAAAGTTCTGCACCATCACATCGGCCCGCGCAATCAACTGGCGCAATTTGTCCAGGTCAGCGGGGTTTTTCAGATCCGCTGCATAGCTCTCTTTGTTGCGATTGATGGCGTGGAAGAGCGTGTTCTCCCCATGCACATCGGTATCGCTCAAATAAAGTGAGCGGCCGAGATCGCCAGTTCCTGGGCGCTCGATCTTGATCACGCGGGCGCCCATGTCCGCCAGCCGAAGAGTAGCCAGCGAACCGGAAAGAAATTGGCTGAAGTCCAGCACCAGAATGCCGTGGAGAGGTCTTTCTGGTTTCTCATTGATGCGATCTGTTAAGGCGCGCGCTGTGGAAGCGGTCACGGGAGGCTCCTGACTGCGGTGAGTCTTAATTCTACCAATGAAATAGTATTTTCATTAGAGAAATTGTGTAGTAAACTAACGGAAGTTGCTCAACATGACTGCCCGGCGCGAGCTTTCAACTCGAAGGCTAATGACCTCGCGGAGAAGCCGATACACAGCTCCCGCCCTTGAAAAAGGCCTGGACATCCTGGAACTTCTGGCTTCGGTCTCCGAGGCCCTGACCCACAGTGAAATCGCCAGCCGCCTGGGCCGCACCCTCACTGAGGTATTCCGCATGTTGGTGTGCCTCGAAGAACGCGGCTACATTTCCCGGACAGGCCCGGACGAGCGCTACCAGCTCACACTGAAGTTGTTTGAAATTGTCCACCACCATCATCCGCTGCAACGTCTGATCGTGCAGGCACGCCCGTTGGTGCAGCGGGTCGCAAGCGACACCGGCCAATCCTGCCATCTGGCAATGCTCAACCATGCTGAGGTAGTGGTTGTAACGCAGTTCGACGCGCCGGGGATCATGGGTTTCTCTGTCCGGCTGGGAGCAAACATTGACCTCTTGAACACAGCTTCCGGACACGTGATTCTGGCTTTTCAAAGCGACGAAGGTCGCGCCCGCGCGCTGAGCGCGTGGCGCTTCCGCTCCAGAAAGCCAATTCCGGCTGGTCTCTACCGTCACCTGAACCGGATTCGCCGGCGCGGCTATGAAGAACTGGCCAGCTACCAGGTGCACGGCGTGGTGAACATCAGTTACCCGGTCTTGAATCAACACGGGGAAGCTATCGCGGCAATGACAGTTCCTTTTCTTGCGCGCATCGGAGACAGCGTGGGTCAACCGCAGGTCAAAGAAGCGTTGAGCCTGGCTTCCCGCACGCTTTCGTCCGCGATCGGTGGAAAGAGGCCGAAACTTTCTTCCGGCGCGGTGCAGCCATGACGCGAACCGAGTACTTCGAAGATTACGTAGTCGATGCGCAGCGGGTGACCTCGGGACGCACGATTACCGAGACTGATGTAGTCATTCATGCGGGGCACACCGGGGACTATTTCCCGCATCACGTAGATGCGGAGTTTGCCCGTCAGACTAAATTTGGTCAGCGTATCGCACACGGCACCATGACCTTTGCCATCGGCATCGGTCTCACGGCAAGTCAAATCAATCCCGTCGCCTTCACCTACGGATATGACAAATTGCGTTTCCCCAAGCCGGTCTTCATCGGAGACACGCTGCGGACTCGAGTCACCGTTAAAGAAAAGCAGGAAGACCCGAAGCGCAAAGGGTTGGGTCGCATTGTGGAAGCTTGTGAGGTGCTGAACCAGCGCGATGAAGTGGTTCTGTATTGCGAGCACATTTTGCTGGCCGAGAAACGTCCGGCGCCTTGACCCGCGCTGACGACACTTCCGAAGCAAGGAGTTAACTGTGGGAATTACTCTCAAAGGGCTCACCTGGGATCATCCACGTGGCTACGCCCCCTTGCTCGGAGGAGTTCCCGAATACGAAGCACGAAATCCCCACATTAAAATCCAGTGGGACCGGCGAACTCTGCGAGAGTTTGGCGAAGCTCCCATCGAGCAATATCTGGATCGCTACGATCTCCTCATCGTGGATCACCCGTTCGTTGGTTTCGCCGCGGCTCATGATGTGTTAGTTGATCTCGCTCCCTTCCTCAACCAAGGTGAGAAACATAATTTTGCTGCAGACTCTGTGGGTCCTTCCTGGCAATCCTATTGGTACCGCGGTGGCCTTTGGGCTCTCCCCATCGATGCCGCGACGCAGGTCGCATCATACCGGCCCGATCTGTTATTAGCGTTGTCTCCCAATGTCCCGAACACGTTCGACGACGTTTTGGAACTGGGGAAGAAGGCACGCAAAGCGGGAAAATATATCGTGGCGCCTGCGTGTCCGACGGATGCGATCAGTGTCTTCTTCACGCTGAGCGCGAATCTCGGATATCCCATCCTCGAGGAAGGTGAACGTTTCGTGGACGACTCCGTCTCTGCGGAGGTATTGGATCGCCTGCACGCGCTCATCGAACTGGCCCATCCCCGATCTGTGGAGTGGAATCCGATCCAGGTCTACGATTTCATGATTAGCGGTTCCGACGTGCTCTACTGTCCGTACGGTTTTGGTTATTCCAACTACTCGCGAGTTGGCAACCCGGAGCGATTGAAGTTCACGAATGCTCCGGCCGCCGGCCAGCGCGGATGTGCCGGGACGATGCTGGGAGGAACGGGGGTTGCAATCAGCAAGCTCACTCCGCATCCATCGGAGGCCATCGCCTACGCCAAATGGCTCGTGAGCCCCGAACACCAGCGTGGTACCTATTTTCGCGCAGGAGGCCAGCCTGCCAGCTTGGCCGCGTGGACCGACTCGCCGGCGAACGCCGCAGCCGACGATTTCTTTTCCGGCACGTTGCAAACCTTGCAGACTGCTTATGTGCGGCCCCGCTTCGACGGATTTGTTCGTTTCTTTGAAGTCGCAGGAATCGAGATCAATCGCTGTTTGCGCGGTGAAGTGAAGGATGCAGCCCTGATCCGATGGCTTAACGATCGCTATGACACGCAGCGAGTTGCAGCACGCCAAATCGCGTAACGACAAAAGAGGAACCGAGTGAAGAATCCAAATCCTGATCCCGCTAAACACAAAGAAATCCCGATCTGGAATGCCGAAGATTGGTTATATGAGGACTTTGAGGTGGGCAAGCGAGCCCGTTCCATTCGTCGCACGATCTCCGAAGGTGAAAGCATGCTATTCAATGCCATGGTTCTCGACATGCATCCCTACGTGGCCGACGATGTCTTCGCCAAAGAAGAAGGAGTCTTCGGGAAGCGCCTGGTAGCGGGCGCTATGGTATTCAGCCTGGGACTGGGCCTGATGGCGCACAACAATGTTCACACGTTCAGCTACGGATATGACAAGTTGCGCTTCATTAAACCGGTTTTCGTGGGCGACACGATTTACACCGTCCGCACGCAGCTTGAAAAATCGCCCAAGTACCGCGAAATGGGGATGGTGAGGGTCTCGTACGAAGTTTTCAAAATGCCGGGAGAACTGGTTCTCTATTGCGAACACTTGCAGACCGTGAAGTATCGCGATCCTGCGAAGTTCAAGAACCAAGTGCAGCAAGCTGAAGTGCGATGACGCTAACAAAAACGCTAGCCGATAGGCTGAGAGACTGCTACTCCGGAGCCGTCCATGACGTACTGCGAGCGAAGGGCTATATTCGCCAGACGCTTCCGCAATACATTCGGCCTCTGCACTTACAGCACAAACTCTCCGGCCCGGTTTTCACGATTCAGGGCAAGCGCGACGATTCTTTGGATGCCCATCAGAGTCTGCTTAAGTGGTGTGATCTGTTGTCGAAAGCGCCGGCGAACACTGTCCTGGTCTGTCAGCCCAACGACCACAGTCTCGCCCACATGGGAGAGCTGTCTGCCGAGACATTGGTCTACAAGAAAGTGCTAGGCTATGTCGTGGATGGCGGTTGCCGGGATTCGGCCTTCATCGAAAATCTGGGCTTTCCGGTGTTCTGTAAGTATTTCACCCCGGTGGACGTGGTCGGCAAGTGGGCAGCCACCGCGTTAGGCGAGCCGATTCAGGTCGGCGAGGTCACGGTACTCACCGGCGACTATGTGCTTGCCGACCGCGACGGAATTGTGATCATACCGGCTGCAATTGCTGCGGAAGTAGTGCAAGAGACCGAAGAAGTCCTGCGCAAAGAGAATCTCGTGCGCAAGGCGATTTTGCAGGGTATTGATCCGGTACAGGCTTATTTACAGTACGGAAAATTTTGATGCAACCAGAAGGAAAGTCACGAAAGCTGTTGCGAATCCATCGCGATGACAATGTCCTCATTGTCGTCGCGCCCGTAAGGCCCGGAGACCGTGACGTCGTCGACGGGCACGAAATCTTATTCACACAAAATATTGCCATCGGGCACAAGGTCGCGGCCCGCGATATCAAGGCCGGAGAAAAGGTGTACAAGTGTGGTGTACCGATTGGCTCCGCGAAAGAGCCGATTCCGGCTGGAGCCCACATGCATCTGCATAACCTGAAGAGTGACTACATCGCTACGTACACCCTGGACAAAGATCATGTCTTCGTCAAATAACTCGCCCACACTGCAAGGCTTTCTTCGCTCCGACGGAAGAAAAGGAATCCGCAACTGTATCGTTGTCGCGTATCTCGTGGAATGCGCTCACCACGTGGCCCGCGAGATCGTGGATTCTTTCCGAGGTCAACCAGTACACCTGATCGGCTTCGGCGGGTGCTACCCGAATGCGTATGCAGACCGCATGATGAACATGTTGTGCACGCATCCCAACGTCGGAGGAGCGCTCCTGCTCTCGCTCGGATGTGAAAGCTTCAATCGCCATCGTCTCGCGCAAAACATCGAGAAGACCGGCCGGCCGGTGGGGACGGTCGTGATTCAGCAAACCGGTGGCACGCGGAAATCCATCGAATCCGGCAAGGAATGGGTGGAACAAGCTCTGCGGCAAATCGAAGCGGTGCCCAGGGTGCCGCTGCAGTTGAACGAACTGGTAGTTGGAACGGTGTGTGGCGGCTCCGATGCCACCAGTGGCATCACCGCCAATCCAGCGGTGGGACGCGCGTTTGACCTGTTGGTCGAGCAGGGTGCGGCGACCATTTTCGAAGAGACCGGAGAAATGATCGGACTCGAGGATGTCATGTCTTCGCGCGCTGTGACCCCGGAACTAGGCGAGGAGCTAAAGAAATCTGTGGAGAAGGCGGCTTACTACTACAGGGTCATGGGCCATGCCAGCTTCGCTCCGGGAAATGCCGAGGGCGGGCTGACCACGATAGAAGAGAAATCCATCGGCGCGTATTGCAAGAGTGGGGACTCGGAAATCTCGGGGCTGATCAAGCCGGGTGACGTTCCGCGGAAGGGCGGATTGTATCTCCTGGATGTCGTGCCGGATGGTGAACCCCGCTTCGGTTTTCCCAATATCAACGATAACGCCGAGATCGCAGAGTTGATCGCCTGCGGCTCGCACGTGATTCTCTTTACTACCGGGCGCGGCTCCGTCGTCGGTTCCGCGATTTCTCCAGTCATTAAAGTTTGCGCTAATCCCGAAACCTACGACCGCATGAGCGATGACATGGATGTTAATGCCGGAAGAATCCTGCGCCTGGAAGGCAGTGTGGACGAAGTCGGCAAAGAGATCTATGGCAAGGTGTTGGAAATAGCATCGGGTGTGCAGAGCTGTTCTGAGAGCCTCGGACATCAGGAGTTCGTGCTCACATATAAGTCCTTTGAGCCCATCGGACCGCATTGCCTGCCGACGTGAGGCGGTCAACGGACAAACGGCCAGCTCGCGCGTGTGAAACTCGACCTAGCCAATCTGTCTAAACGTCGGCTGGACGACGGGACGAAATCGAAGAGCAGGCCCGCAGACGGGGAAATAGTGGGCGTTGAAGAAGGAGGACAGGATCAGAATGGACAGTGTCCGTGGCCACAAGATCATATTCGTCGACCTCGCAGCGTATTACTTTGTGAATGAGGAGTTCAAGAAACAGTCACCAAGGACCGCTACGACCATTGTCAAGAGAATTGCTGTTGATATGATCGGCAGGCGTCACTAGTTTGTCGCATCTGCACCACTCTAGGATTAGCTCATCGCAGAGATAGACACAGACTCCGCTGATGATCTAACGAAGGGAGCCGCATGCCGCGCGACGCGGATGCATGGATGGTTTGGATCATCGCTGGGCAATCCAAAGTACAATCTTCCGCATGAATCTACCGCTTGACCGAAGACGAAGAAGAAATGAGTCTTGCTCTGTTTTCAGAGAGGCGGCCTGTCTGACGAACAACCAGTTGAAATTGCGGAAGGAACTGCCGGCGCGGCTGCGCTCGCTTTGCCTTAGCCGTCAGCCGTCGCCTCAGACTTCCACACTGTAATGTTGGCGAGGTACTTCTCAATGGCGTTTGCAAGGAGAGAGCCGTCCTCAGAGCAAGCTGAGGGTTGCGACGGTTGACCCAGTGATTAGGTAGCCGTACGATTCCGAGTCCTGTTTACGAGGGATTTAGAGGGATGGCGGAGAGAGTGGGATTCGAATTCAGAGTACAACGTATATTCAACCACATGCAGGGCCAGCGATGACACCAAAGCCCACCGAAAGCTATGGTAAGCACACTAACAGAGCGCAAACAGAGCGCAGGTTCAACCCCGTCTTCCCAAGCACTTCTCGATGCTATGCGGTCACCGATTGCCCCACGCTTACTTCGGACAGCGATGCAATCGCATGCTGCAATCACAGGGTAACCGACGGTGGAGATGGGGCGGAACACCTTCGAAGGTTCTTAACGAAAAGGGCGGCAGGAAAATTCTGAGGAGGGCTTGCAAGAACATCCCATTGCAGTTCTCCATGGAAATCGCGTCGGGACTCAGCGATGTAGGCACGCCTACACTCTCGACACCATCGATGTTGACGGAGAACCAGAGTGCAGTTTAGTTCGGGGCACGACCTGGGGCTTGACCAGGCCTAGGTCCCGCGATTCCGACGGGTGATCGCCGATTTACGCGTTGCCCGTCATGACCAGTCCCAGAGCGGACCAAAAAATATCTGTATTTGTTCACTCAATACGGGGAGGATGTCTTATATTGTGAAACTCGCGTCGTTCAATTCAAAAGTTTCCATCCCGACTTGCACTCTTGCATCTCTTTCAACTACGATTCAGCCCTTTTCAGGGCAAGGACTAGGCGATTGTGATGCCGACACAGGCGAGTCGAAGCAAAGGGTCGTCGCATGGCACCTGTAATGGCTTCGGTTGGCGCCCATTCGGAGCGATGAGGGACTGAACAAGCCTTTGCCGGAACGTCTTGGGAGCCGTTGATTCGTGTAAGCCACACAACGATAGAGGCAGTCCGAGAACTGGGAACGAGGTCAACCATCCGCATGGGCTCGGAGCGTATCGAGTCAGAACTGGTTGGACGAGGAGAAAATTGCCTTTCCCCCAACTTTGATCTCGACGTCAAGCAGATAAGACAAAGCGGCCTCAGCGTTAATGTTGATTCCGAGTCCCGGGGCGTCAGGCGCCACCACGTAACCTTCACGGTCACGCTCGATATGGTTCGAAGTAAACTCCCGCGCCAGTGGTTTGGGAGCGAACGGGTATTCACAGATTTCGTGGTCGCACAGTCCGGCGTAGGGCTGTAACGAGGCACTGAGCGCCAGGTGCGAAGTGAAAGTGTGATTTACAAAAGTTGCTCCCATGGCCACGGCGTAGTCGGCTGCGCGCTTCGCCGGACCGATGCCGCCGATGCGGCCGCAATCGACTTGAAGGTACCCAACATGGCCATAGTCAATGAGGTGCTGTGCCATGTAGAAATTGTGCGCGCCTTCCCCTCCTGCTAGCTTGATTTTGCTGGCTTGGGCCAGGGAGGCGTAAGCAGCGAGAGCGCTGGTGTGAAATGGTTCCTCGAGCCAGACAGCGCCTATCTGCTCCAGCATCGGCAACCGCGCCGCAGCGGCTTCGACGTTTTCTCCGAAAATCTGTCCTACGTCCACCATCAGTAGCGAGTCTTTTCCGAGTCCTTCGCGAGCCGCTGCAAAATGTTCAAGGTCGGTCTTGAGCTCGCCTCGTCCGATAGGCCCCCATCCGAACTTTACAGCACGAAACTGATCGCGCCGAGCGTTTGCGGCAAGCTCATAGGTCTGTTGGGGCGTTTCGCCGAACAATTGCGACGCATAAGGAAGCTTGCGAAACGAATTGCGATAACCAAGAAGCTTCCACACCGGCTCACCGCGAAACTTTCCCAACAAGTCCCACAGCGCCATTTCGATCCCCGACCACGTGTGCGGTGCCTGCAGCAAGTCCATGCTATCGAGTTCAATCTGTGAAGCAATGCGCGAAATATCTGCAGGACCTTCAAGTTGCTCTCCGATGACGGAAGCGCCCACTGGACGACAAGCACCGTGCGACATGGGACAGACAAAGGCTGCGATGGAAACCAGCGGAGAAGCCTCACATTCGCCCCAGCCCACCAATCCGCCAGCCGCGACCCGAACCAGGAGCGCATCCTGGCTGCCATCTCCTTCCGTGGTCACTTCCGGCATGGATAAATAAAAAAAGTCGACTGCCTCAATCTTCACGGGAGCCCCCGGACACCGATCTCGCAAGGAACCACACTTGTGCTCATCCTTTATACCCGTGTGCTGGTGAACGGGCGACCCGTAACCCAGTTAAAAAGATCACTAATCCGATGTTGGGCCGGTGAGCGGTAGCTTATACTGCGGCCCATGCGAGCTCTGGTCTATACGGCTCCGGGCAGGGTGGAACTCGAGGAGCAATCTCGTCCCAAACCGCAATACGGAGAGACAGCGATTGCCGTCGAAGTCGCAGGAGTCTGCGGCTCCGACCTCTCGGGTTTTCTCGGACATAGCGCCCTACGTAAGCCCCCGCTCGTGCTGGGGCATGAGTTGGTCGGCCGCCTCCCCGACGGACAGCGGGTTGTCGCGAATCCCCTGGTTAGCTGTGGGCACTGCGATGCCTGCATCTCGGGTGCGCAGAATCTCTGCGTCTCGTGGAAGTTGTTAGGCCTGGGCTCGACGCCGGGAACCTTTGCAGAGTATGTAGCCCTGCCGACAACGCAGATTTACAAGATTCCGGACACGCTCACCGCAGATCAGGCCATCCTCGCCGAGCCACTGGCGAATATTGTTCATTTGTTTCGGCTGGTGTCCCCCCCGCCCTTTTTTCGATTGGCGATTGTGGGTGCCGGAACCATGGGCGCCCTGGCCCTGATGACTGGACTTCGCGTCGGCGCGCGTGAGGTGCTGACGGTCGACGTAAATGACCAACGCCTGGAAACGATGCGGGTACTGGGCGCGTCGTCCGCGGTCAATATCGCCGCGAAGGATGGCCAGGCTGAAGCTCAACGACTCGTTGGACGCGGATGCGATGTCGTGATCGATGCCAGCGGCAGCGCTCCAGCGCGACAGACGGCATTCGATCTCTGCCGTCCGGGTGGCCAGGTCGTGCTGCTCGGCATGGGAGCTCAGCGCACTGAAATTGACTTCGTGACCAGTATCCGCAAGGAACACCGGGTACTCATGTCGTTCGCCTACACACCAGCCGATTTTCGTCGTTCGCTCGACTTATTGATCGCTGGAGAAATCGATTTGACTCGCTGGACCGTAAGAATGCCCCTGGAGCATGGCCAGGAAGCCCTGGAAAGAATGAGCCGCAATCCGGGCGTTTCTCTCAAGATGATGCTCGAAGTAGCAGCATTCGTGCCATGAGTGCGCGGAGTGTTTCAACTTTATGACGGGAACCGTTGCCATTACCTCGCGCGCCGCCATGCCAAAAATTATTGGCATGCCGCGCTGGCTTGTTTTTTCGTTGCTTACGATTCTCGTCTGGGGAGCTTGGGGTGTGGTGTCGAAAGTTGCGTCCGCTGGAGTCGACGCCAACACCAATCAGGTCTTCTTTACCTTTGGACTCCTGCCTCTCATCCTGATGGTGTGGCGTTCGCCCCGCATGGCGAGCACCGACAAGGGGCGGCGCGTTGGGATTGCCTGGGCCTTTCTTACGGGAATGCTCGGAGGAGCCGGCAACATCGCTTTCTTTCATGCGCTGGTGATTGGGGGAAAGGCTTCGATTGTTTCACCCGTAACCGCGCTGTTTCCTTTGGTTACCGTGATTCTGGCGGTAACTCTGCTCCGCGAACGCATCGGAACCGCACAGAAGATCGGATTGGTTCTGGCCTTAACAGCGATCTACTTGTTGAGTATGTAAATCTATGTCTCTGGTTCCCGCATGGTTGTGGTTCGCTGCCATCGCCCTGGTATTTTGGGGTGTCACTGGCGTTACCCAAAAGCTCGCCACAAATCGAATTTCCAGCGAGCTCTCCTTCATATGGTTCGCATATGCAATGATGGCTATCTCGGCGATCCTCGCAGTGTTTGTGCCGATTCATTGGCACTTGCGACCCTTGATTTTTTGGGCAGCCGTCGCGGGGGGAACATTAAATGGATTGGGAGCATTGACCAGCTTCACCGCATTGGAATCGGGCGGGAAGGCCTCGGTTGTGATCTCGTTGATATCGCTTTATCCGCTGGTAACAGTGGCTTTTGCGGTCGTGGTCTTGCATGAACGCCTTACGGTGGCACAAGGAGTGGGCGTTTGCCTGGCGATTGTCGCGGCGATTCTGCTTTCGCTTGAACCCAAGACCTCGGTGCAAAGTCCTAACTAAAGACAGCGGAATGCGCTACTCTCCGTCGCTCATCCTCCCCGAAGGATCGAGGGAGCCTACCGAACGCAAACCCTCTTGGACGATGAATCGAACGTCCGTCTCGAGGCTTTCTCCGCGCGCCAGGCTGCGATGGTGCCCTGCTCTCATGGCTTCAAAATTCAAGGGAAATCCCGTACCGGGCTCGAGTACGGCGACGTTATAGTTTCTCCATCCGCCGTAAGTCGCAAACAGCCAGCAAGATGAGAACACCTTGGGATCGAATTGCAGTCCGCAGGACAGACCCGTTGCCGAGTTTGTCAGGGCACACCAATCTCCCTTCATCTGAGTACCGTAGAAGAAGTAAAGCTGTTGGGCATCTTCCGGGGTAACGCGACGAAGGTCGATCTCACCGTCGCGGGTCTTCACGAACGGCCAGTCATTGATCTCGGAAGCGCCAGCCAGAGTGCCTGGGAACGCCGGTTCCAGCAGCACCCGCATTGCTGGAAAATCGATGCGATGCTGCGGCGACACCGCCATCGCCGGGTGAAGTTTCCACAGGAACGGAAACTCAGCACGTCCTGTGTTTGTAAAGCGATGATGGAACTCAATGCGCGACTGGCCGCGGCACAGGCGGATTGTCTTTTCGACCTCGATCGAACTGATCGGAGTCACGTACCGCAGCCGGACACCTACTTCGTCCGCCGCCGAAAAGGGCTCTGCTGCCCAGCTTCCCGTCCATAGCTCGCCGTGGTCAGGATAACTTTCCCCCTCGATTACAGCGACTTCATCGTTAGGAAACAGTTCGTCCCACCCGCCACTCCAAACGTCGTCATACCGGGAGTTCAGGGAAAGGCGGCTGGGCCCGATTCTGGGATTGTTCCAAAGCAAGTCCGCATCGAAAGGCTTATAGGTGATCTGCCAGATCTTAGCCCCAGCCTCTGGCAGAATCGTCAGTCGCAAAAACCTGTTTTCGAGTGTTACCACTTGCAACCCTCGATAAGTCCAGTCGGTGTTTACACGCAATTCTGGCATGGATCAACTTTTCTTTCGAGCCTTCAGGGACGACGACTGTTCTTGGAAAGCGTGACTTTAGCTTTCCCCGTTTGGTGCACATACAGCGGTGGTGTGAGTGCCCGATCAATTTCCACCCGTGCATCGTCTGTGGCGAAGATGCCGCAATCAAAACGCACGTTTGAAAACCGCGCATGACTTCTGCCCGACACTCTAGCCTCGCTGGTCGCGAGGTCCGGTCGTTGCGAGGCCAGCCGCAACGCTCCCACGGTCGAATCTTCAATCGTTAATTCGGCGTCTCGACTCGCAGCGAGCCAGTCGGCGTACAGATCAGAGTTGCGCACGTTTAGTTTCGCATGATCCGTCGCAGTCAACTCGTCAATCAGACTGTGATCGAAGGTGAGATCAGCGTGCCCACTGGAGTAGACGTCCCATGTATCCAAGTTCACATCTCTGAGCGAAAGCCGGAATGGGCAATCGGACGCGCCTGGCTCCGGAAAAATGACTGGGGTGAGCTCGTTACCGACTTTGCCATGCCGCAGCCGTAAATTGCCTCGGCAGTCCGGGAAAATCGCAAGCTGCACTCGGGCCATGCGGCTGAGAGTTGCCGAACTGCTCCCGTGGACGTAAAGCAGAAAAATCTGAAGTCGGGTGTCCGACAGACTTGCCTTTGCTCCCGACCCAAGCGCCAGCTCTTTGCTGAATGTTTGTTCGGTGGGGATGTCTGAAAACTGAAGGTGATCGTCGTCACCAGTGTGCGTGGAGAGAAACACAAGATTGAGATGCTTCGCTAATACCTCGCTTGCCCTCGAGATTTCAAGTTCGAATATGTTAAGCCGATCGAGTTGAGCGCGAACATGGTCCAGGTGAAACTCAGAGTTGATCGTCTCGAAACCGTCGACCTCCAGTTCGCCCTTCAAGCCCCAGATGGGATGGGCACTTCCGGAAGGATGCATGGTTGAGTTGTGGATTACCACATGAGCCGGACCATCGCAGATCAAGTTCGAGGTCCCATTCGCCGAGCCGGGAGGGTCTGACAGAACAATGTGAACGTCGCTTAGCTCCAGCGTTGCGCCGGCGGCGAGGCGAACTGGGGCCCGCAAGTCCAAAGTCAGATTGCGAAGAGAAACGTGGCCTTTGATGGTGAGCGCTTCGTCCTGGCGAAAGGTGCCGGGACCAGTGATCACGCTGCCGTCGCGCAGCGCCGGGAGCGGGAGCACGGCGGATTGAGCTGTGCTGACCAGAAGACTGATGACGATCAGGCCAATAAGGGTCACAGGCATGCCTTCCTGGGCGCGGCCCGGTAGCCTCCAGACCGTGGCCGAAGCATACTTAACACGCTTCGCAAAAGGCGTTGATTATTGGATATTCCTTTAGGAATTTGCGCGGGCCGTGACCCCGATTTGCTTCGGTTAGGATATGCTGGAAAACCTGGTGCGGCCGTGTTAATCAGCACAAGAACCTGGTGTACGATCTGGAAGGTAGTTGCTGTCGCGATTCTTTCTGCTAATAGCACCGCACAGGTACAGCCGAGCCCGTCACCAACCACAGACTTCCAGTCCCTCTTGCATCAGGGTTTCGAGCTTCACGAGAAGAGCGACTACGCTCGGGCCATTCCCCTATTTCGCAGGGCGTATAGAGTTCAGCCGCGCGATTACTTCGTCAACTTATTGCTTGGCATTGACCTGTTGCGAACAGGGGAAGCTGCCGAGGCTGTTCGGTTTTTGCGAATGGCTGCGAAGATTAAACCTCGCGAGGAGTTTCCCCATGGATATCTTGGGGAGGCTGAAGCCAGCCTGGAGCACTTCGCTGAGGCAGCCGCAGCCTACATCCAGGCCACTCGGGTGGCTCCGGAATCCTCGCAGGCTGCGATAACCCTCGCCGATTTTGGCCTGGATCGTTTCGCCAAGATTGCAGTCGATCTCCGCAGCTCGCGCAAAGGCCTGGCTGCGGAATATCGTCTCCAGGCCCTCGCTAATTCGGCGAAAGATTCATCTCGACTGGAACTTCTGACTCGTGCCGCTGACCTAGACGAAGATGCACCAGGAATTTGGAGTGAAATCACACTCGTGCAAATCCAGGCAAACGATACCGAGGTAGCCCGCAAGTCCGCCGCGCGTGCCCTTCTGCATGATTCCAACGATTTGCGCGCCTGGCAGGTTCAAACTTACATCGCTGCCAGCGACAATGACGCCAAGGACGTCGTGGATCGGCTGAATACAATCGCGCAGCGCTCCCCTTCTGTGCTAGTCCAAACACTTCGCGATTGGCCACACCACTTACACTCTCCAAATCCAGAAATGGCACGGGGGTCCGCCGCAAGATTTCTGACCTGCCTCCAGCAAACCTGCAATCCCGACGAGTTCCTTTCGCAGATCCCCGCGCCTGCCAAATTGCCGCACACGTCCTCTGACATTCTCTATCGGGAGCAACGGTGGGAACAGCTGGCAGCGCTCTCTCCTCCCCTTCTCAGCCAAAGTAGTGCGTGGTTCGCGCGGGGCGCGGCTCTCGCCCATCTCAACAAGTGTGAGGATGCGATCCCCGCCCTCGAGCGAAGTCTTTACAACTCGACAGCGCCCACGGAAGCCAGATTCTTGCTATCCATCTGCTATTCACGAGAAGCCGCAAGTGTCGCAGAGCACGCCGAACAGACCGCTGGCGAAGATGCGCCCTTCCACGCAATCCGCGGAGATGTCTTGCTCCGGCTTCAGGCAAATCCGGAAGGCGCAATCCAGGAGTATGAAGCAGCGCTCGCCCAAGGGCGCAATAATCCTACTCTATGGGCGCGACTCGCTGAAGCACAGCTGGGTGCGGGCAAGTTGGAAGCCGCGAAACACAGCGCCCAGGAGGCGGTCCGACTGGAAGAGAAGTGCATTCCCGCCAAGCGCACACTGGCAAAAATTGCCATGCAGGAACGAGACTATCCCGCCGCGCTCTCCTACCTTCGAGAGCTGGCTGCACACGCTCCCCACGAAATGATCACACGAGTCGAACTGGCAAGGGCCTGCGCCCAGACGGGAGCACTGGAGGAAGCATTGGCCAACCTCCTCCCGGCTTTGCAACAAGGCTATCCCGACGAAAAGGGCAGCCTGCACTACCTTCTCGGTACCGTGCTACGTCGCATGGGCAAAGGCGCGGAGGCCCAGCACGCGTTCGATACCGCCCGCGAACTCTCCGACCACTTCCAGCAGGGTTCGCATCAGGCACGGGATGAATAACCGTATCCGCCCATTGTTGACCCGGCGCGAGTTCGCGAAGCTGGTCGGTTCCAGCTTGTGCCTGGCTAGTCCGGTGGCGAGAGCGCTTAGCGGATCGGATGAGTCGCCAATTCAATTGCACAATACCGCTCCCGAATGTGGTCTCGACTTCGTTCTGCGGAATGACGCCACAGGCCGCAAATATCAGGTTGAAACTGTGCTCGGAGGCTTGGGGGTGATCGATTTTGATCACGATGGCTGGCCTGACCTCTATTGTGTGAACGGTGCGTCCCTGCCTTCTCTTAAAAAAAGCGATTCTCGTTTCTTCAACCGCCTCTATCGCAATAATCGCAATGGAACGTTTACCGACGTGACGGAGCGTGCCGGCGTTCAAGGTCACGGGTATGACATGGGAGTTGCAATCGGCGACTACAACAACGACGGCCTTGAAGACATCTATGTGCTGGGAGTCCACGGCAACACGCTCTATCGCAACAACGGGGACGGCACATTCACTGATGTCACAGAAAACGCCGGCCTGGGCGAAACAAGTGTTCAAAAGCGGCAGCTGTGGTCTGTAGCTGCAGCTTGGGTCGACTACGACAACGACGGAGTACTTGACCTGATCGTCTCGAACTACTGTGACTGGAGTCCCGGTTCTGACCCGATCTGTGGCGGTTTGAACAAGGCCACTCACTCCTACTGTCACCCCGACATGTATCGTGCGGAACCCGTACTGCTCTATCACAACAACGGGGACGGCACGTTCACCGATGTTTCGCACGAAGCCGGACTCGAGAAAGTCTTAGGCAAGGGTATGGGCGTCGCGGTAGCGGACTTCGATGGCGATGGTCGCGCGGACATCTTCATAGCTAACGACAACGACCGCAACTTGCTGCTGCACAATCGTGGCGGTAGGAAGCTGCAGGAAGTGGGCATGGAATCAGGCGTTGCCTACAACGGGGACGGTCGCCAGATTTCCGGGATGGGCGCGGACTTCCGCGATTTCGATGGCGATGGCCTTCCCGACATCGTCATGACCGGCCTGCGCGGAGAAACCTTTGAACTGTTTCGCAATCGCGGCGACGGGACCTTCGAAGACGCTAGTTCGTCCAGTGGCTTGTTAGGCTTGAGTAGAGGATGGAATGGCTGGGGCTGCGGTCTGGTTGATCTGGACAACGATGGCTGGCTTGATCTATTTGTCGCCAACGGGGGGCTTGATATCAACGAGCCTCAATCTAACCGCGTTTTCAGAAATCAGGCGGGGCACTTTACCGACGTATCGGACAAAGTCGGGGCGGATTTCGCGACGGCTCGCCTGCATCGCGGAGTCGCTTTCGCCGACTTTGACAACGATGGGCGAATCGATGCGGCCGTTACCTCTCTGAATGAGCCCATTGAGCTATGGATGAATCGCAGCCCCGTGCGGCACTGGCTGCAGCTCAAACTGACGGGCACACGTAGTAACAAGTCCGCAATTGGCGCACGCATAGTATGCCGCGGTCAGCGGACACAGGTATCTACCGTTTCGAACAGCGTTGGATATGCTTCAGCGAGCGATCTGCGCGTGCACTTCGGGCTTGGGGATGATCGCAAAGTGTCACTCGAAATCTATTGGCCTTCAGGAGCCATCCAGAAAATGAGTGACATCGAATCTGATCAACTCTTGCGGGTGACCGAGCCAGACTCTCCTGCCTCTCCTCCATCGAAAGATCCCAAATAGGGCTGGTCAGTTAAACACAAGAAAAATCCTGATCCCGGATGGATAAACGGCGAGCGTGGGTCCAATATGTCCGGAATGTCGTGGCCGTTGTGTGGTCGGCATCAGATCGGAAGCTCACACACAGGAGAAGATACCATGCGTACTCTGCGGAGAAGGCGGGAATCGTCCGGTCAGCTGAGCATGATTTGTGCAGTGCTCGTTGCGGTCATCGCGGCCGCCAGTGGCGTCCAGGCCCAATCCACAAACGGGCAGATCAGTGGCCTGGTAGCAGACTCCAGTGGAGCGGCGGTGCTCGACGCTGAGGTGGTAGCCATTAATGTTGCCACCGGGATCAGTACAACCACTAAAACCAATGAATCCGGCGTCTACGTGCTCCCCCAATTATTGCCCGGGAACTACCAGATAAAGGTGACGAAGAAGGGATTTGGATCCAGTTCGCGCACCGGACTTGTCTTGCGGACTGGCGACAAGCTAGCCCTGAACTTCAGCTTGAAGCCCGGAACCGTCCAGGAAACCGTTACCGTAACAGCCACAGCCTTGCTCAACGCCGATCAATCCGCCACTGCCCAGGTCCTCGACAACAAAATGATCACGGAGTTGCCTCAGTTGAACCGGAATACTCTCGACCTGGCGGGTGTGACTCCAGCAATCCAAGGCCAGGGACCGCCGGCGGATCAGATCGCTACATTGGGCAACGCGTCCTACTTCATTGCAAATTCCGGCAACTCTTATTCCATTTCCGGCGGGCAGGTGAATGGCACGAACATTTCCGTCGATGGCAATCAGGTTCAAGATCAAGAATTCAACGCCACCAATCGTTCCGTCCCTACCCCGGACGAAATCGGTGAATTCCGTGTAGAGAACGGAATCCTGACGGCCGATCACGGTCGCTACTCCGGTGGCATCATCTCAGTCAACACACAGAGCGGAACGAATCGCTACCACGGGCGACTGTTCGAGTACTTCCGCAATCAACTCCTGAATTCCAATCAATGGGTACAAAACGCGGCTACTCCGCTTGTGCCACGACAGGCATTCCATCAGAATAACTACGGCCTCACGTTCGGAGGCCCGCTTAACATCCCGCACGTCTATTCCGGGAAGGATCGCACGTTCTTCTTCTTTGGCTGGGAAGGTGAGCGTTTTAACACCAGCCAAAACGTCATCAGCAGCGTGCCCACGCTGCTGAATCGTCAGGGCGACTTCTCGCAGACGATCGTTAATTACCAAAACGGATCGCCGGTGTACGCCAACATTTTCGACCCATTCCACGGCTTTAACAGCGGAGGCAACTGGGTGCGCCCCCAGTACGCCCAGTCGAAAATCTGTTCCCAGGCAGACGTTAGTGGCGGGACATGCCCAGCGGGCAATGCCTCGCTCTCGCTGCAGAGTGCGTTATTCGCGAACTACCTTGCGCTGTGGCCATTGCCTAACCACGCGCCCGCGGCCAATAGCGACCACACCGGGAACTACTATTCGTCGATTCATACCACACGTCCGACCGACCGCTTTTTCCTGCGGTTGGACGAAAACATCGCCAACAATCAGCGGGTGAACTTCAGCATCAGCCGTTCCAACATGACCAACAGCATACCGGCCCCATATTTTCACGGTTCAGGCTCGGTGACGACAGATCTCGACTGGAGCGGTAGCCTGCAATACAACTGGACGGTGTCCCCTACGTCAATCTTCGACGCGCACCTTGGATTTGGCGTCGCCAATCTGGTGAGCAACGGGGTCTCGGGATGGGGTGCGAGTCCAGACCCCAACATCGATACCAGCAAGTGGCCTTTCGATCCACTCATCATCAATAATCCTGCGAAGACCACCCTTCACATTCCGCCGGGCATCAGTATCGGAGGGTTCAACGGTGTCGGAGGATACAGCAGCGTGGGCGGCTCGGAATTCGATTCATTCATAAATCAGAATACGAACGGCAGCGTCGCCTTCACCAAGGTTTTTCATCGACACACCATTAAGACTGGATTTGAACTTTACTTCCTTCGCTTTCGCGAAAAAGGTGGCGATCATACCGGAGTTGCGTGGGTGAACCCAGGTGGCGGTTCCAACCAGTTCTGGAACAATGTCGACAATCTCTCCGGAAGCCCGCTGGCTGAACTGATGATGGGCTCTTCCAACTTCTTCCAATGGGGAAACTGGAACATCACGCCTTATGGATGGAATCAAGCTGCATACGTAATGGACGACTGGAAGGTCAACAGTAAGCTGACCATCCAGATGGGTCTCCGCTGGGATCACGATGGCGCTCGCAAACCGCAGAACACCAACGCTAGCACGCCCATCATGTACGACATGAACGCTAAGAACGTCCTCACGCCGAATACGGGCTGGGACTGGAGCCAGGTCACCGCAGCGGTTCCAGGTCTGGCAGGTTTGCCGCAGCCGGCCTGGCTAAGCCAGGGGGCCACCGGGCGCGTTGTGTTGTTAGGCACGCCGGAATATCCGCAGAAGAACCTTTACTCCACCGAGAAGCTGAACTTCCAGCCGCGCCTCGGAATCGCTTACGCTCTCGACAAGAACACTGTCCTGCACGCCAGCGCCGGAATCATCTATCAGGGACTCGGCGGCTTGTCGACCGACTGGTTCAGCTTCTACTACAACTCTGTCACCTTCAATCAGATTTCATCTCTCGATGGACAACATTGGGTCAGCGAGTTTGGCCGGGATCACGGTCTAGGAACATTTCCGCTCCAGACCAGCAGCGGGCTGAACCTCGGATACTACCCGCCGATCAAGACGAACAAGGATTACGGATTCCAAACCTTCGGAGCCGCTGCCAGTCTGGACCAGGCGGGTACTACGATCAGTCATTTCCAGAGTCCAGAAGAATACAGCTGGGATTTCAGCGTGCAGCGTCAGCTTGGCAAAGATTGGGTGGCGACTGTTGACTACACCGGAATTCGTGGCATTCACCTGCTCACTCCAGTCTGGAACTGGAGCCTTAACAACATTCCTCTCGAGTATTATCAGTTAGGCAGCGATCTATCCACCCAGGTACCGAATCCGTTCTACGGTCAATCGCAAACTTTCGCCAGCCAGCCGACTGTGTCGCTGTCGCAATTGCTGGGATTGTCGCCACAGTATTCGCAGGTATCACCCGGGCAAGCCACATGGGGAAAGTCGTTCTCCAACTTTCTCAACATGCAGGTGCAATCCCGTTACTATCACGGCTTGACACTGCTCGCGTCGTATTCGATTCGCAAGACCCTTACCAACACAGCTGGGAAAGACATCCAGCACAACGGCCCAGCGGGACGCGGGTTCTTACAGAATCCGCACAACTTAAACGAGGCCTATGGAGTGGCATTGTACGAAATGCCACAAACGCTGCTGTTGAATTATTCGTATGAGCTTCCTTTCGGGCGCAAGCGCAGCTTCATGAATAGCGGTGACAGTTTCGCCTACAAAGTGCTCGACGCAGTGGTTGGCGGATGGGCCGTGGCCGGTATCACCACTTACAATCCCAAAGGTACCCCCGTTCTCATGCCCGATGTCGGTACTGGTACCACAGCACCCGGTGCAGCGCTTCGCTATTCGCTCGCCCCAGGCGTGAAGGTGCGCAATTCCAATGTCAGTTACTCGCAAGCGTTGGAATTCAACGGAAGCTTCGTCAATCCGGCTGCCAAAGGAGTTCTGAACCCGGCAGCTTTCGTGACCACGCCAAATTACGGACTTAGCAATGCTCCGTTCGTATTTGCGAATCTGCGGAACCCGGGCAGCTTCTTCACCGACGCTACGCTCTTGAAGAAGTTTTACATTTCGCGCGAAGCGGACCGGTATCTTGAGGCTCGCGTTGAAGCAATCAACGTGTTCAACCATGCTAACTACGGTCCCATCGACAACAACCCGAACTCCGCTACTTTCGGAGCAGTACAGGCGAAAGGAATTAATCTTCAGCAAGGATTCAATCTGAACAATCCGCCCAGGACGATGCAGATTGGACTTCGCTTCTTCTTCTAACAATTCGTTCTAAAGATTCGGCGCGGGGCTGGTGGCGTATTGGGCTGGCTCCGCGCCCTCCCCCAGGAGTTTTTCGGCATGAATCGTGGGATACGAGGCGCGTGGATCCTTATCTTCGTTGTATCTACCAACCTCGGCTCGAGCGGACAGACGGCCACGCTGCAGACCGCAGACTCTCAGATCATCGTTGAGGCGGGAGGCTCTGCTCCGCGGCTAGTGAGCTTGCAGATTCCCGGCCACGCCAAATGGGGAAACCGAGCTTCTGAGCCTTTGATCGAAGCCATTGAGATTGCCGACAAATCCACGCCACTGCACTGGCAGTTCAATCGCGACGCAAGCCATATCGACAAGCAGAATGTGTCTTTTGTCTACGAATCGGCATCACCCCACTTGAGGCTCTCATGGGGATGGCGTGTGCCCGCAACCTTTGGACCAATCGAACACCAGACCCGGATCGAGAATCTGGACTCCCAGGAAATTTGGATTCCAATGCAAGACAGCCTCGCCTTCAATTGGCAAATCCACCCGACAGCGTCGCTAGAGCACTTCTATGTGGAAAAGGGCGCCAACACTCCATCTCCTGTTGGCACTCATCTCGTAGCGTTGGCCGAAGGGTATCACTGGACCGGAACGTCCAGCACCTATGGCGATCTCAGCGACGATCAGCCCCGCGAAATTATTCCCTGGTCTCTGATTCAGAGTAAAGATTCAGCACAAATCGGATGGTATGCCGGAATTGAATTCAGCGGCCGCACTCGCATCTCCCTGGTCCGCGAAAAAGATTCATTGCGCGGATCAGTCGGGCTGAACCCCGATCCTGGCCCGTTCCGCACCCGTCTTGCACCTGGCGAAGCCTTTGAAACGCCAACCGTATTTCTCGGTGGGTTTCGCGATGGTCCTGACGGTGCCGGGAACGTCTTGCGCCGTTGGGTTCGCGTCGTGCTGGGTAACTCTGAAACCTGGAAGGGTCCCAACTATCCTCTCACCGTCAACAACAGCTGGGGTGGAGGCATGGATGTTAACGAACAGATCGCACTGCGCATGATCGGCGACTCCGCCAATCTCGGACTGGAGATGTTTCATATCGACGCGGGTTGGTTTCGCAGCGTCGGAGACTGGTACCCCAATCCACAGAAGTTCCCGCACGGTCTAGCCCCGATTGCCGACGAGGCGCACAAGAAGGGACTCAAGTTCGGCCTTTGGGTCGATTGGACGCAAGCCGGCCTCTCGACCGAACCCGGAGCCCTTAACGCTCGCGACCCAAAAGTTCGCGACTGGATGGTGACGGATGTTCCGAGGGACTGGCAGCCTGAGCCCTTCAAGGGACAGACCATCGATCTGGGCGTGCCTGAAGCTAAACAGTGGGCCCAACACGAAGTCGAGCGCATGGTTACTGACTACCGCCTAGACATGCTTGAGCACGACGGCTATCTTGTAGCACACGGGTGCGACCGCACCGATCATCCTCACGCTACCCCTGATCCTTTGAACAAGTGCATTTACAAATCGTGGGGCGCGTACTGGGTCGACAGTTCAAATTCGACCGACGTCAGTTATCACGCGGTGCGCGCTTACTACGATATTCAGTCCAAGCTGCGCATGGACCATCCCGGGCTGCTCTTTGAAATCTGCAATGACGGCGGCCGGATGGTCGACTTCGGAAGTGCCGCCCACGGCGACTATTTTTCCATCACCGATACCTACGATCCGCTATCGAATCGCCGCGCCTTTTATGACACCAGCCACGTGCTTCCCTCAGCTATGCTGGAAAGCTACGTGGAAAAATGGCCGACGCCTCATATTGAGAACTTTCGCTACATGCTCCGCAGCGGCATGATGGGCTGGCTGACCATCATGACTGATACCAATGTGTGGTCAGCAGATCAGCACGCGGAAGCAAAAAAAGAAATCGATCTGTACAAGAAAGAACTTCGACCGTTGATTCGCGATGCCAGCCTGTATCATATCTCTCCACGTCCAGACGGCGTTCATTGGGATGGACTAGAGTATTGGGACCCAGAGCGCAAGCGCGGGGTGGTATACGCGTTTCGAGGCACTATCGATCGTGAGAACACGCACTCGTTCGTGCTCAAAGGGTTAGAGCCAACTGGTCGTTACACGCTCAAGTTCTACGATCACAGCGCTCCCGATCAAACGGTGACGGGCCAGGAACTCATGGGTGCAGGTCTCAAAGTGACGTTGCCTCTGCAAAATAGTTCGGAGCTGATTTTCGTCGAGGGAGTAGCACATTAGAGACGCGGGGAATCGCCGGACCCGCAGCATGAAAGCACGTTATCCATGAACGAACCAAAATCCTCCGGTCGCCTTGCTGGCCGCGTCGCAGTGATCAGCGGCGGCGCACAAGGAATTGGCCGCGCGATTGCATCTCTTTTTCAGCGCGAGGGTGCCTGTGTCTTCATTCTGGACCGTGATGCAATCAGCGGCAAGAACACAGCTACCGAACTGACGGAACAGAATTCCTCGCTACCAGTGAAATACATTCCGACCAATCTGCGGGAACCCGAACAGATTCAGAATGCGGTCGAAATAGTGGGCAAGGCGCACGGGCGGATGGACGTGCTGGTAAACAACGCGGGAGTCGAGATTGAAAAGTCTCTGGAGAAGCTGGCGCTTGCAGACTGGGATTTAATCTTGGACGTCAATCTCCGCGGCGCGTTCTTGCTCACGCAGGCTTCCGTCCCGCTGTTTCCAAGCTCCGGTGGTGCGATCATCAATATCAGCTCAATCCACGCCAGCCATGCCTTTCCGGACTCCATTCCCTATGCCTGCTCCAAGGCTGGATTGGTCGCCTTGACTCGCAACCTCGCCCTGGAACTAGCAGACCGCCGAATTCGGGTGAACTGCATTTGTCCCGGTTATATCGACACGCGTCTGTGGGACGAATACCTGCGCAATTCTGCTGACCCTAAGGCGCTAGCCGATCAGACAACCGCGCTTCATCCGGTTGGGCGTCGCGGCATGCCCGCCGACGTCAGCGAATCCGCGCTTTTCCTCGCTTCCGACAGTTCCTCGTTCATCACAGGCACTGACCTAGTCGTGGATGGAGGCCTGACCCTCCGCGCCCATTCTTAAGCCCAATATTCAGCAGCTAGATCACATATCCGATATTTTTCGTCGTTTTGATGATATCGGCGAGCCTCCGATGTAATACAATTCCTCCCCGTCTGGGGGCCTGCATTGAAAAAGCACCAAGCTGTTCTGAGTGGGACGCTAAAGCGGGAATTTCAAAAGGATTTGGAACTCTTCAAGCACTTCCTACTTCTCCTCAACAACACGAGCCCGATTCGCAATGTCGAGTTGATGTGGCATGAAGAAGGCGAAGAGCTCGATCCTCTAAAGGCCAAGTTCAAGAACCGCGTGGGGACTGGCGATGCGCTGGTACAACTCCAACCAGCAGGTGCTGCGGGTGCGAACCGCAATTCCCCAAGTACTCTTTTTTGCGATCTGGTGCACGGTTTCGGCACGCACGAGGAGGAGACCTGCGCACGTTCAGATGTTCCGGCCAAGCAGCGCTGCCGCGCGACCGGTTGCTCGCAGGTTTATGGCTGCCATGTCGGCCTTACGGACATTGCTGTCCCCGTGATTTGCGACGGCCAGTACCTGGGCACGCTATTTTCCGGCCAGGTGTTGACAGCTTCGCCCACTGCGCGAGGTTTCAAACTGGTCCGCGAAAACCTGGCCGGACAGTCCCATATTAATTTCACGAGCTTGGAGGCAGCCTACTACCGGGTTCCAGTGGTGGACCATGCTCAGGTTGCAGAAATGGTTCGCATTTTGGAACTGTTCGCCCGATACATTGCGAATTCGTGGAAACGACTCCAACTCATCAGTGAGTTTCAGAGAAAGCACGATCGCGAGCTGATGTTGGACCGCAAGGAACTGGCTTCAATTTTGATCTCTGGAGACTTGGGTGACTTGCAGGAATTGAAGGCTTTAGCCAGCCGCGCTGGCTTGCAACGGTTGCCCGAGAGAGTCATGGTCCTTCAGATCGAACAGTTGCGCGGGGAGTCTCAACGCCCGGGCTCTAGCCAGTCCGTGACCCTAAATCGGATGTCCCATGTGGTCGAGGACTTCTGCCAAAGCTGGCCGAATTCGTTGGCCATGGTTGTACGACCGGGAGAAGTCTGTGTTTTCACCAGCCAGGAAGTCCGCAATCGAAGTCACCAGCGGATCTCAGTGCAGGAAATGGCGGAAAGCATTTTGGCGCACGTTCGATCGCAGGGAAATACGGCAGCATGTATAGGAATCAGTGCAGAGCATCGCCAGCCTGCGGAACTTCTCAAGGCCTACCAGGAAGCATGCGCCGCACTCGATTCCGGCGGTGCGGCGGTGTCGTTCTTTGACGAACCCACGCCGCAGAAAGCGCAGCCCTCCGAAGTCATGGCGCGGTTGGTCAAGGCTGTTCAGCACGGCAGCAGCGTATCCAGCGTGATGCGGGAATTTCTCGCGCTCGTCATGCCCTCAGATCATTCCGCGGCCGAGACGCAGCAGTCGCGTGCCTTGCTCACCTGGGCTATTGAACACTTGGCGCTGGAAACGATCAGCATTGGAGCAAATGCCTCTCAGATCACGGCTGCGAAAGAAAGGGCAATTACCAGCGTGTTGCACGCGCCCAGCCCGTTCGGAGCCTGCGAAGCGTTCCAACGCTTTGCCGACATGGCCTCGCAACAGATGGCTTCAGCATTCAGCCAGCGCGAGCACAAAATTGTGATGGCGATTTGTCAACTGGTCGAAGAGCGGGGCGCAGCCCAGGCTACGATTCGGGAGTTGGCGAACTCCGTCCATCTTTCTTCCGGTCACTTGAGCCGAGTCTTTCGTCGTACGACTGGAATGACTTTGGAGGAATTTTTGATCCGGCAGCGGGTGGAACTGGCGAAGCGGGCGCTTCTGGACCCGCGGTTCAATGTCGGACAAGTTGCGGAACGTTGCGGCTTCTGCAACCCCGCTTACTTTGCCTCGGTCTTCAAGAAATATGTAAAGTGCACGCCTCGGGAATTTGCCAGCCAACCGCATCGCTGGGAACCCCTTGCCATTGCTCCACTTTGGCCTTGGCTTGCCGAAACCAAAGGCGTTTTCCCTTCTCCCTCATGATCTCAAAGCATCACTGGCTTTGCAGCGGCGACGCTTGGAGACTAAATACGCTGACCGCTCGAAAGGTGGCGGGGAGCGACTGAACTCGAGGCCTCGCGGCCTCCTGCGTGACAGGCAAGCTAAACAACGCTATCTCATTGGTTCGCTTGGGTCGGATCTGCGTCTTGTACCTTCGTTTTCTATCCTATTCGGGCGATATTGGACCCAAAGTGGACCCAGATTTACAAGGGTGAATGTTTAATGCACTTCCCAATTGCCCCTTAAGTCATGAGCAATCACAATCACTCCCTGTAGGTCCCCTTATCGTGACCGATCTACACGAGCATGATTGAATGATCCGTCAAGAATTCAACCGTGTCTTTGAGAACTGACTGTCCTCCAGAAAGCGATCCACCTCTAAAGGGGTTGGCATCGACGGCTGGGCGCCCGGTCGCGTAACGGAAAGTGCAGCGACCGCTGCTGCCCACGAAGCGCTGCTGATAGGATCTCGCCCGTTCAGTAGCGCGACGGCAAACGCGCCATTGAAAGCATCACCCGCCGCGGTGGTATCGATGGCCTGCACGTTGTACGCCGGCAATAGCTGATGGGTCCCCTCCAAAAGCGCGAGGTAGCAGCCCCGTTCTCCAAGTTTCAGAATGACATTTCGGCTTCCCAGCGCGAGAAGCCCCTTCACCGCCTCCTCGAGAGCCTCGTTGGAAAGTTCTCCCGGGGCCCGCTCCAGAAGGAAACAAGCCTCAGTTTCGTTCGGAGTGAGCCAGTCCACACATTTCAGGAGTGACGCTGGTAACGCGCGCGCGGGAGCGGGATCCAGCACAAGAGGGATTCCTTCCCGAATAGCAATTGCACCGAGGTACTCGACGGTTTCCAACGGGATCTCGAGTTGAGTGAGTAAAATGCCTGCACTGCGGATCGTGTCGATATGCGCATCGAGATCCAGCGGTGACAGCTGCGCGTTCGCGCCAGCCACGACTGTAATCGCGTTCTGTCCCTTCGCGTCGGTGGTAATCAGAGCGACTCCCGACGATCCAGGAACCACGTCAATTCCGTTAGTATCTACCTTCGACTTTTCAAGGCTTTGTCGCAACTGCGCGCCGAAAGCATCCGTTCCGAGTTTTCCGACCATGCTAACGGATGCGCCGAGGCGCGCGGCTGCCACCGCTTGGTTTGCGCCCTTACCGCCAGGGAAAGTCTGGAAGCTCAATCCTGCAACCGTTTCGCCAGCAATCGGAATTCGTTGAGTGGCGCCGACCAGGTCAAGATTGATGCTTCCCACAACTACGATCCGCTTCGCCATATGGATTCCCAAATTCAGTTCTCGCCTTCACCCATCTGGCTAGTCTTTGTTTACCGCAGGTGTCCGCAGCTCACCTCAGAAATACTGGAGCCACCGCGACCGCGCCCAAGCCGACTAGGAAAAAGATGAACATCAGTGGTATTAACTTTCGCGCGCCCGGAGGTGAGGCGGCAAATTCTTTCCAGATGAAGACTCCCCATATGGCGGAAACCATGGTGGCGCCCTGTCCTATCGCGTACGAAATCGCCGGACCGATCACCTGTGCGTGCGAAGCAACGAAGTTCAAGACCGCACCCGTGCACCATATCATTCCCCCGAGAATTCCCCACCAATGCCAAGCAGAGCGCCCTTTCCAGTAGTCAGCCATGCTCACTGGCTGGCCTCCCGTCAACGGCCTTCGCATGAGAAAGTAATTCGCCGGTACCGCGCACAATGCAGTGCCAACTGCAAAGAAGAACGCCACGGTATAAGGACCCAGCGAGTGGTCTCCCGTGATCGCTTTGGCGACCAGGGGATAGAAGACGCCCATCAGCACACCACACGCGAGACTAATCTGAATGCCGCGCGTGCTCGGGCTCTTCCGTACGGTCTCGCGTCCGCGGTAGGCGAGCGCGTCCAAAATGATGGCGAGGACGACCAGAAGCACACCACCAAAAAGCAACAGCGGACTTCCTTGCGGGGAAATGAAGTAGTTCAGCAGCACGCCCACCACGAGGGCTAATCCAATTCCGATCGGAAAGGCGACGGCAAGGCCAGCAATATCGATTGCGGCAACCAGCAGAAGGTTCGCTATGTTAAAAACCACTCCGCCAAGCACTGCGAAGATGATATGAGTTGCATCCGCACTATGGATATTGCGGAGGAATGAAAGTTCTCCTCCCCCAGCGCTGCCGAGGGTGAGGCCCCACAGAAGGCTGGCCGCGATGATACCGATTACATAGTCCCAATAGAAGAGTTGAAAAGCCCAGCCGGGGGTGAGTTTCATGGTGTTGGCCCATGATCCCCAGCACAGCATGCTCCCGATCATGAACAGCAATGCGATCCCGTATGCTTCCGGCTGATACATGGCCCTCCCGGCTTGGCTGAAGTTTGTGTTTGACGCAATCTTCCAAATGATTTAGCTGGTTCACGTCTCCGTTTTCCCTCTTGCTAGAGTTTGGCGCAGCCAGTAATAAGAGGGATCGGCGCGGGCGCTGACGGCACAGTTGTGCCGTCAGTTACGAGTGTTGGGTTGTCTTAGGTTGTCACCGATGGGGTTTGCGCCATTTCGTTGTACCCGTTAGTACCTAAATCGATCCTTAGTCCTAGAAGTCCAGATGAATTCCAAACTGCGTCGAACGCGGCAGGTTTTGGCCGGTTGAATGCCCAAACAGGCCGCTGGACAAATCACTGTCGGGCTGCGTCAGATTCACACGATTGAACAAGTTAAAAATGTCTGCTCTGAATTCCAGGGAAAAGCGTTCCCATTTCACCACCTTGGCGAATTCTGTATTGACATTGGCGAAACCCGGGCCGGTAAACGTATTTCGGCCAACGTTGCCTTCTTGTCCAAGTGCGGGGGTGGGAAACGCTGGGGCCGACGCAAAGCCTTTCAGAAAATCGGTCCGCGAGCCCGTATGTACGGTGCCAGCGGCAGACGCGTTGGGTAGGTCGTAACTATAACCGTCGGCGTTGAAGTCACCGCTCCCAGGTTGCAGACCAATGACGTTTCCGTTCGAGTCCTTGATCGGGATGAACGGCGCGGATGTAAATACTGTGAAGGGCAAACCGCTCTGCAGCACCACAATATTGGACATACGCCAGCCGCCCAGAATCCCCTTCGCAATACTGTTGCGGAACGGCGCCGGAAATTCCACTACGCTATCAATTGTGAAGCGTCGGGCTACACTGTAGTCCGCCCTGCCGTGCTGAAACCCCAGATTTAACGGATTGAAGACTGCTTCCCCGTTATCCGTCCCATTGTCCGAACTACTCATGTCGTCCGTAGCCTTACCGAAGGTGTAAATACCCCTCAACTGCCACGAGTGAGTGAACCGCTTACTCAACATAAGAGTTCCGTAATTGCCGTCCGCCCTTCCCATGGTTCGGCCATAGATGATCGCGCCGAAGTTCGAATTCAGGCGCGTCTGATTCCCTTTATTGAGGATGAGGTCGCCAGGAAAACGGTTTACGTCCGTTTGGACATAGAGATGGCTACTCTTGGAGCCGTTGTAGTCCGCCTCAGCAAACAGACCGTGCCCCAAGTCGCGCTGGACAGATAACATCCAAACGTGAGTGCGAGGCTGATCCAGGTTGGGCTGCAATCCCGACGTTTGGACTGGCAATCCCACGAGCCCCCCGGCAGCATTCGTTTGAAAGCTAATTCCCGCTGGTAGCGGCCAGTTTGTGCCGGTCGAATCGCCCAAGCCATAACTGAACGGATGACTCGCGCTTTGCACGCTGAAAGAGGGATTGGCCCAAACCGGGGGATTGGCGCGCGCAGGGAAAGACCATGATCCGTCAGCGACGTTGTTATAGAACAAGCCGTACCCGCCTCGCAGCGCCATTTTTCCATTACCGAAAACATCCCAGCCAAATCCAATCCGTGGGCTCCATCCCTGCGGTCTGTTATTCACTACGTATGCATTGTTTCCACCCCGCACGGACATGACTCCGCTGGCTACTTGAGCGGCGAAATCGTTTCCAGGGCCGGTCGTGAAAAAAGGAAACGGAGTGGTTGAATTGTGGTACGTTCCCCAGTGCCCAAAGTAGTCATATCGCAGCCCTAGATTTAGGGTGAACCGGGGCGTCACCTTCCAGTCGTCCTGAACGAATGCTCCTGCGTAAAGCCAGCGCAGGATTTGGTACAAGTTGCTAGCCAGCGCACCATTAGCTACTTGCATCGCTGGACCACTCTGGGAGAAAGGTTCGTCCTGGGCGAAGTCGATTAGGTTGGCAAAACCAAAGCTGGGTCGCAATAGCGGAGCAGTGAATCTATCGTCATCGTGGTGTCTATCGATGTCGACTCCCGTGCTGATGGTGTGACTGCCATGCATCCACGTGAGTACGTCGTGCCAGCTGTAGTTTTGATGGACCCAGCCCGCCGGCCCCCATTGCCCAAATCCATCCGTTCCCGCGATGCCGACATTCGGAAGATTCCTGTGACCCACGGTGCCGGGATTAAATCCGTCGGCATCGATCCAGCTGAATCCGGCTTCATTCAAAAGTCTTGAAGAGAATGTGTGTGTCCAGTCGAGTTTGCTGAAAAACCCGTTGTTTGGAACCTTCACCCGAAAAATTGATCGTGGATCCGATTGCAGTTGGTTGGAGTACGTACGAAACCAATCAAAGAAGAAGCGATCTTTATCATTGAGGTTATAGTCGAGCCGCAAGTGCCACTGGTACGCGTTATGTGTCAAACTCTCAGGCATAGTAGCCGTGCCCACGGCAAGCAAATTGGGATTATTTTGAAATGCGGCCGATACCGGATAGTAGCCCGGATTTTGAGCCTGGACCTGAGCAACGGTAAGAAAACCTGTTGTAGGCGCAACTGCCGGGGGTGCCTGCTGGAAGAACGTCGACGACAGATTATTTGGAAAATTTTGTTGTACAAACTGAGCGAACTGCGGTGTCTCGATCGTAGTAACCACAGTGGTTGCGTTGGACGACCTCAATAGGAAGAGACCTCCAAACGCGAAGAGCTTATTTTTGATAATGGGGCCGCCCAAAGTTCCGCCGAATTCGTTGCGGCGAAAGGCCGGTATCGCGCGGCAAGAAGAGTCTCCTGGCGCACAATACTGAAACTCGGTACGGGCGGTCAGCTTATTGTCTGTGTGGTATTCAGACAACGAACCATGTAGCTTGTCGGTTCCGGGTTTGGTGAAAACCTGTACGTACGCCCCACTGTAGCGCCCCTTTGAGGCCTCAAACGTCGCTCCTGAAATACGGACCGCTTGAATGAAGTCCGGCTCGGGAGAAAGGTTGACCACACCGTCGCGAGAGGCACTTACGGCGACGGTACCGTCGACATCGTATTCATTATTCTCCTGCCGCTGTCCGGCGGCGTTGATCTGGTATCCCGCTTCCTGCTCAAAACTATCGTTGTTTGCGGAGCCCGAACCAGCAGCTCCCCCCGACGGTAACCCAGTACCGGTAACACCGGGCGCCAATTCGATCATGCTGGTGTAGACGTTTCTTCCCAGTAAGGGGGCGTCGTGGATCGTAATGTCGGAAATTTCTCGTGAAGTATTGCTCTTGTCAGTCTCAACCGTTGCTATCTCTGCCGTTACGTCTACGGTGGTTGTTTGATTGGGCAGGACTAGGCTGGGATAGAGGTTCCTAACCTGGTTGGATTCCAACTGAAGATCCTTTTGAAGCCAACGCTTGAACCCCTCCTTTTCGACCTCGACCGTATAAAGCGCTCCGGGCAGCGACGTTATCCGGAAGTCGCCATTCTCCGCGGTAGTCGTCTCGCGACTCAAATGAGTGTCTTGGCTGGTAACGACGACTTTTGCTCCGGCGACTGCCGCGCCAGTCTGGTCTGTCACCGTTCCGGTCAATCCGCTGGTGAATTGGGCGTGCGCGGGCACGTTAAAAACCATGAACAAGAAAACGAGCATGACTGCTGCCGCTAGACGGGATGCCTTCATGGTTGTCCTTCCCTTCTCCTGAGGCTCTACTCATCTCTGACTCGAACCGAGAGTCAGCTAAGCTGCAAACTTGTATTTGAAACGTTTCAATTTCAACCGCCGAAGCTTAGTCCCATTCCTCGAACACTGTCAAGAAGAATTAGGGGGAAAAACGATTTTGACCGCACTCCGGATAACCAGGTCTGGGAGGGTAGGAATCAGAGAGAGACAAGGCGTCGCGAGCCGTCAGCGGACACCGACAGTGTCTACATACCGCTGTTTTCGCCTGGAACCCGGAAAGGAGATGTTTCTGGAGGGCGGAGCACTCGAGTTCCGAATCTTCAATTCAGTTTGCAAGACCAGTTTCTTCGGGCGCTGTTTCAAGCCATCAATTCGTTCCAATAACAGGCGTGCCGCCGTCGCACCAAGCTGATAACCAGGTTGGTGTACCGTCGTCAGTGCGGGAGCGGTGAACTCGGCGAAATCCAGATTGTCAAAACCGACAATCGACAGATCTGCCGGGCACGCCAGGTTCAACTCACGCGCTGCCAGAAATACTCCGAGCGCCATTAAGTCGTTGCACGCAAAAATGGCGGTGGGCCTGGGCACCATTCGGAGTACCCGCAGGGCCGCCTGGTATCCGCTGGGCCGGTCGAAACGCGCTTCCTGAATGTATTCCGATTCAATAGACACCCGTGCCTCGACGAGAGCACGTCGAAATCCTTTTAAGCGCTCGGAGGCATTGGTCAAATGAAGGGGGCCCGTAATCACCGCTAGTTGTTGATGGCCCATGCGCAGCAAGTGCCGGGTGGCAGCATACGACCCCTCCTCGTTGGCCACGACGACGACATCTCCATTCCAACCCGCCGGGCGGCGATCGACACAAACCACCGGAGGGCCCGAGGTGGCTAGCGACCGCAGCAGCGCTGCGATATGACTCTCCGCTGCTGGAATCACCAGTAATCCAGCCGGGCGGTAGGACCGCAACTCGTTGAGGTAAGAAGTCTCCTTTTGCGGATCGTTGTCGGTATTGCAGAGTACGACGCGGTAGGAACGCTTGTAAGCAACATCTTCCACCCCCCGCACAACCGCAGGGAAAAATGGGTTAGTCACATCGGGAATAATCATTCCCAGCATGCTGGTCTGATTGCGACGAAGGCCACGTGCTAATTGGCTGGGTTGATATCCCAGGCTCCGAATCGCTTCGAGTACACGCGTGCGCAATTTCTCCCGGACCTTTGCGGTCCCGTTAATGACGTGCGATACCGTGCCGATCGAAACATCAGCTCGTTCGGCGATCTGGCGCATTGTGGTGGGGACGCTCATCTCAAAGGTCAACCGTCTAACAGCGTAGCAGGTCCGCTTGAACGAGGGCGCCCAAACCTGTGCCTCCAGGGCACATCAGGATTGGCTTGGCGTTCAAGTTACTTGCCGTCTTATTCCACATCTTGGGCGCACCGGAACCCTACTCCTCCTGATCGATCCTTGCTGGGCGCCATCATCAGAAGTTTGCCGTGCTCGCTGAGTTTGTAGGCTTGTGGGAAGTACCAGATGGATCCTTGGGGCTGGTAATAACTGCCTCCCCGGAGGATGCCTCCGCGTGTGTGCTCATCCTGGAATTCTTCCGTCCACTGCCAGACATTTCCTACCAGGTCCATCACACCGAACGGGCTTGCGCCCAGTGGATGGGCGTCGACCGCATCTGGCCCGCGCATGGTGCGGCTCTTGTCGGGAATCGGAACTGCCTCTGATTTCCATGTGTCGCCCCAGGGATAGACGCGACCGTCGGTGCCTTGCGCCGCGTATTGCCACTCCCACTCATGGGGCAGTCGCTTGCCGGCCCAGGCAGCATAGGCGCGCGCGTCTTCGAGCGCTACCCATGTGACTGGTTTGTTGTCCCAGCCATCGGGATACTTGCCGTTCTGCCAATCACGGAGAAAATTCAAATCGTCCTTGGGAAGATAGCGGGCGGCATCGAGGAACTTCTTGAACTGCGCGTTGGTTACTGGATACTTGTCGATCCAGAACGACTTAAGATGCATCCGGTGGTCATGAAAGCATCGCGGAGTATCCTCCCACGGATATTGCACATCCACGCCAAAATCATTGAAGCCTTCAATCTCAATACCTTCAACCCGAAATTCGAAATCACTCTCGGGAATTCGTACCATGTCGGGAGGATTCGAGGCCGGCTTGGTAGCAGCCATGGGCACGATCTGCTGAGGCACGACTGTCCACTCGTGCGAAAAACTTGAGAGAGGCTTGGCGCTCAGGGTTTTCATTTTCGCCATAAGGGACTGGATGCCGCCTTCAGGAGCAGTCCGAGTGGCTAATAATGCACCGTAACCGTGTGCCTCGATCGGGAAGCTCAACACCACGCGACCGGCTTTGATTCGCTCGGGCTCCAGCTTGGTGCCGTGATAGAGATCGAAGTACTGCAGTCCTTCTTCGGCGGGAAGTTCGATCTCCGGCCCAGAAATGTCGTATTCATTGCGATTTACGATTGTCCATAGCGTCTGCTGCCCTGACGGCCAGCGGCTGGCGTAGACGCCATAGCGCAACATCGGTGCCATCGGTTCCCAGCCGCTGCTGATGAGAAATGGAGCCGCAGCGCGCTCAATCGTAGCGACGCGGCGAGTCGCTTCCGCGTCGCGGGGGGTCATCCCGTTCCAGATGCCCCAAATATTCTCCCAACTCTCCCATCCCACGCCGTTGAAAAACGCGAACTGCAGGTCGTCGGTCTTGCTGCGATTCCAGCGATCCGAAATGTTGACCATGTGCCGAGGTTCCAGCCACTTATATTTGTCGACCATGGGCACAAATGGGAATGAATATTGCCCCCAGGTCATGACGTTCCAGGCCAGCGCTTCGTCCGACGGACCACCCTCCGGCTCAAATGCTAGGGGATGTCCAGTCTTGTCAGCAGCCAATGAAAACGCGAGTGGAACTCCGTCTTGTGTATCGCCATTAATGCCATCGGCGCCTACCTCGGCCATGAGTTCAGCAATCGCTTGCGGCCACGGTATTCCGTTGTCGCGTGTGCCCTGATCCCACATCATCATCGGGAATAGGACGCGAACGCCCCTTCGGTGAAAATCGGCGATCATCTGCCGTACCCCCGTAATCCCGCCGGGCATGCTCCGAATCATGTCGTGCTGATTGCGGTTGTCGATTCCCATGTTCGGATAGGTCGGCCAGATCAGTACCGCATCGATCCCTCCATATCTCTTTTCCAAGTCGTCCAGGTAACGGTCCACCGTATAGCGATGGGCGATCGGATCGTAGAAATAGCAATCCTCCACCATCATTTGGGGTTGGAAGAAGCTGGACTGCGTCCACTTCAAAGCGGGGAGGTCATACCTGGAGCCGTCGTAGCCAATTCGAATACGGCGCTCATCGCGCCAGTGCTGAATATCGGCAAGCCATGCGGCATGCTCGTCTTGCGTGCATGCTTTGGATCCACCTTCCCATGCGCCCTTCATCGCGAGACAACTAGGGGTAGGGATCTGCTGCTTCTCGGGACGGAAGTGGGTATCCTGAGCTGAAAGCATCGAAGCGACGGCCAGCAAAACGACAAAGCCTGGCCGGGCAATGTTGGGTCTCATGATGGCGCTCCCTGGTTCCTGGAAACTGCTTTGCGGCCTGCAAATATAAAACGTTTCAAATTGTCTGTCTACGGGATGCCTTGAAAATTTTCCGACGCAGTGTGCGACCCGTGATCGCATGAAGTATAAAGACAGCAGGCCGGAACATACGTTAAGCCGATGACATCCGCGTTTATTCTCAGGAAACTCACTTTCAAGAGACTCAGTCTTGGGGTCGCGCCCGTTGTTTTGCTTTCGATAGCGTTTGCGCAAACCGCAACGGACGTCATCGGGCCGATTGCGTCGGCGTTGCGTAGCGCGCAATTTGAAAAGGCCCTTAAGCTGCTCCAGCCTGCACTGCAGGAGTCCCCAACAAATCCGCAGCTATGGACGTTGCAAGGTCTGGCCTATTCAGGACAAGGAGATCAGAAGAAAGCGCGGGTCTCGTTTGAAAGTGCGCTGAAGATTGCCCCTGACTATCTCCCTGCCCTCGAAGGCGCTGCCCAGCTGGAATACGAGGCTGGTAGCGCCGAAGCAGCTCCGTTGTTGCAGCACGTGCTGCGTTTTCGTCCCAGCGATCCCACCAGTCATGCCATGCTGGCCGTGCTCGCATACCAAAAGCGTGACTGTGCTGGAGCGGTGCAGCACTTCGCCCAAAGCGGTTCTCTGGTCGAGTCACAACCAGGAGCGCTGCAGCAGTATGGCGCCTGTCTGGTGAACCTCAAGCAGATGAATCAGGCGATCGCTGTTTTCGAAAAAGCTCTTAACCAAAATTCGGGAGACAGTCACGTGCGTTACCAGTTGGCAGCGGTTCAGCTCATGGCTGAGCATCCCAAGGACGCGATCGATACCCTCGCTCCTCTGCTCGGGAGAACCAGCGTCGACGCCAGGACCTTGCAGTTGGCGGCAGCAGCCTATGAAGGCAATGGCGACACTCGTGAAGCTGTCCGTGTGCTCCGGCAGGCGATCGTGACGGATCCACGCAATGTCGACCTCTATCTCGACTTCGCCAACCTCTCCATGGACCACCAGTCGTTTCAGGTGGGCATAGACGTAATCAATAGCGGCCTCAGTCTCCAACCAGAGGCGCCGGCTCTCTATGTTGCACGCGGGGTCCTTAACGTTCAGTTGGCGCAATATGATGAGGCCGAAGCTGATTTTGAGAAAGCAAACTCTCTGGACCCCGCGCAAGCCATGGGGTCGGTTGCTCAAGGCTTAAAGGCAGTACAGGAAAACGACTTGGGGAGGGCCTTAGCCAAGGTGCGAACGAAGCTGGCAAAAAAACCGAATGATCCGTTTCTCTTGTACTTGCAGGCGGATATCCTCGCACAAAAAGGAGCGAACCCGGGTAGCCCGGAGTTTGAGGCAGCGTTGCGTTCGGCGAAAAAAGCAGTATCGCTCCAGCCGAATTTGGGCGCCGCTCACGATGTGCTGGCGAAACTTTACCTGCAAGCAGGACGCAATCAGGCCGCCGCCCAAGAGTCCCAGAAAGCCTTGGACAGCGACCCGAAAAACCAGACCGCGCTTTACCATCTGATTCAGGCGCTCCGGAAAACTGGAGAGAAAGGCGAGTTGCCGGGTCTACTTAAGCGACTGGCCGATCTTCGCGCTGAGGCGACCAGGCAAGAGAGAGAGCGTAACCGGTACAAACTGGTAGAGCAGGGCGAGCCAGCAAACCAGCCGGCACAGCCCTGATCCGCTGCCCATGCGAGTTCAGCAAGCCTTTACTCGTCAGCGCTGCGCGAAGATAATCGATTTCGTTCTCCGAACAATCTGTCAGCGAAACCAATAGTGAAAAACTTTACTCGGCGCAACTTTCTGCAACTCTCGCTCGGATCGATGATCTCGGCAACTACGGGACGCCTCCTTGCGCAGGGAGTGTCTCAACACACGACAAAGCCAATGGCGAAGCCAGCTTTCTCGGGTCGCCCTTTCAATGCGCACTTTATCGACGTGGCCTCCACCGCGGGACTGAGCGCCCCTGTCATCTATGGCGGGGTGGAAACCAAGAAGTACATTCTTGAGTCTACGGGATGCGGTTGCGCATTCATCGACTATGACAACGATGGCTGGATGGATATCTTCTTATTGTCAGGAACTCGTCTAGGCGACGACTCACCCGAGACCACGAACCGCCTTTACAAGAACAACCGGGATGGCACGTTTACAGACGTTACGGAAAAGGCAGGTCTCAAGATGGCAGGCTGGGCGTCCGGGGTTTGCATCGGAGATTACAACAACGACGGTTTTGAGGACATCTTCTGTACCTACTTTGGACAAAATCGCCTCTATCGCAATAACGGAGACGGCACGTTCACCGATGTAACCAAGGCTGCAGGGCTCTGGAACGATCAGTCCCGATGGGGCGCCGGTTGCAGTTTCCTCGACTACAACCGCGATGGGCATCTCGACCTGTTCGTCTCCAACTACATTCGCTTCTCGTTCGAGCACGCGCCCGTCCCAGGGGAAACCGTCAACTGCAATTGGAAAGGGATTCCTGTAGAGTGCGGGCCGCGCGGATTGCCCACTGGAAGACACTCTCTCTACCGCAAC
>WNFD01001493.1_pt1 | contig 39125 bp, 36 predicted proteins | sample 5400491 | NCBI WGS metagenome assembly WNFD01 (sample SAMN13153343, study PRJNA577476) | soil metagenome | isolation source: 120 cm saprolite under Douglas fir tree site 2 hole 2 replicate 2 | place: USA:California | collected 2015-04-18 | reverse complement strand
CGGCCTTTCGTGTGGACGGCCCAACTGGAGGACATCCTGAAGAAAATTGAGCGGGCGCGCGCCAAGTTGGAATCGATTCAACCGGGGAGCACCCAACCCCGGCGCCGCCGCAAAGGAGAAGAATAATACGTCTAGCTATATACGGGACACTAGACTAGCCGGTCATGAAATACTCCAGGTTCGCTCGGCACGGAGGTCGAACCCTGAAGAGTCTGGTAGGGCGTTGTTACCCGCTTGTGGTTGGTCAACACGCGCACTGGCCGAAAAGACAACGCCTCGTTTCGATCTCTTCTGCGGACAAATGCCTGTCTTACTTCCTCACGCTGGTATTTCACCACAACCATCGGAATGTGCTTTGCTGCGCACTGTCGCATGAGGGCTGCTGCACTGCTCCCGATATCGCGCGCTATAGACATGAGTGGCACGTATTTCTTTTTGAACCTTGCGATCGACGGTTCCGAAATGCGCAAACCTGTCGGAGTATGCCAACCATTAAGTAATCCGCGCTCAACCAGGCTACGGACACACTTCTTTTCGCAATGTATTTCCTTTGCGACCTCCGACGGCGTTCTCGCGTGACCATTATGGCGAGCACGTTCGTTCATGCCGAACTGATGGAATTCGGCCCGGGAAACAAACAAGCCTCGAACTGTCCCGTCGATGTTTCCCAACACTCGCAGTTCACCGGACAGGAGCGCACGAATGATGCTCACACCGCCTTCGCCAGTTCCGTGATATAGGCACATAGCTTGATATAACGTGATGCAATCGCGAGGGAGAGTCTTGGTCATTGGATTGGGGTTCAATGAGAGTAGTCGTTCAATAAACTGCTTGATATCGCGCTCATGATATCCATTACGCCTGACAAGATACTTGACTTCAAATTGGCGAGACGCTCGCAGCTTACTAAGAGCTGCCGCCGTTACCCCAATCGCTGCGGCGGCGGTTGGCAGCGTGCAGATTCTCCCAGGTATCGTAGGAGGCTCCTGCAGTTGTTTGAGATCTATGAGCGTGTGGTTCCTTTGGTTCCTTTTGCCCCAGGGAATCGTAATCGTACGAATGTTCTTCATGGCTAACACTCGCGCAACCGTACGCTTTCCAAGTCCGTAACGCTCGCCGAATTCAGCACGCGTGATAAACCGTTTGGAAATGCCATTGGGGAAGCGGTCGAGCACACTCCTACATGATGTGACGGGCTGAGGCACGCCGTATGGGATAGTAAACGAAGAATACCAGCCCTTAATCGATCTTGGCGCACCACCTTGTTTGACCGTGACTCTTCGAAGCTCGGCTTTTAGGATGCGACTTCGCGCTTTTTCGCAGCACCCGCACTGGCACCGGTTGAGACATCTGTCTTGCACGAATTTTCAGGTACTTGGCAGTCCCCGCTAGCCTTTTAAGTTGTTGAAAGTATTGATTAGGAGAGAATTGGCAAGGTTGCACTCTAGCCCTGAGTTACAGGACAACTCGCTGACGCGAAGAATTGGCCTAGGACAGTCGAAATTGGCATTTGCTCATTCGCTAACCGGCTGAAAAAACAGAGAGTTCGCTGACAACAAAGACGATTGAATCGGGGCTGATCGGTACTTGGTCTCCGTTTTTCTTTTTTCGCGCGAAAACGGGGGTGTAGCCGAATTTTTCCCGAAGTGTACTACCCCCGGCTCGGCCCTGCGGTATCCGTTTAGACGGGCTAATGCTCGCCTATGCTCTTGTCCCTGAGGACTTTAGTTCTGTTTCATCTTTTGGGGTCCGGACTTTCATCTTTGCAAGCCGAACTTTCATCATTTGCGCACACCCACAGCAAACTCTTTCAGATCCCCCTCGCCACCATCTTCCCCAACCCATCCCTCTCCACGTACGCCCACGGCGTCTTCGGATCGTGGGTAAACACCATCAACCACCTCCCCGGCACCGACTGCGCGTAGCACTGCTTCTTGCTCTCGATAGTCTGAAGCGGAAAGAGATCGAAGGCCATTCCCCAAACCAGATCAATGTGCGCGGTGGTTGGAATCAGGTCGGAGATGTAACACGCCGTCTGGCCGCCGCTGGTTACGACCACCGCTTGCATATGCGCGGTGTGGCCGGGAAAGACTTTCACTGAAATGCCAGGAACTATTTCCTGGTCACCCTTGACCAAAGTCATCTGGCCGCTCTGAACCAAGGGATCGTAATTCTCAGGAACGTAGCTAATCGCATCACGCGGCGAAGGCTCGCGAGCATACTGCCATTCGCCCTCCTGCACATAATATTTTGCCCGCGGAAAAGTGGGGACGATTTTGCCGTCTTGGTTGCGGATAGTATTCCAGCCGCAGTGATCGAAGTGCAGGTGGGTGTTGATGACGATGTCGATATCTTCCGGAGAAATCCCGCCAGCCGAGAGGTGGTCGAAGAGCTTGGCGGGCTGGCCAAAAATCTTTACCATGCGCTCCGATAGCTTGTTGCCCATACCGGTTTCGACCAGCACGTTCTGCTTGCCCGTGCGGATAAGCAGAGAGTTGAGCCCCGCCGTCACGTAGTTCTTTTCGTCCGATTCGACTTTGCGCGACCACATCACCTTCGGAATCACGCCGAAGAAAGCGCCCCCATCCAAAGGGTAGGTGCCGTCAGAAAAAATTGTCAATTCGAAGTCGCCGACCGTAATCCGATGCATGCAGCAAGTTTGCCATAAAGGAAACACAACCGCCCTGCAGACGACGAAAGCCGCAGAAACCAGCCGCCTCGCGGCGGCAGAATGCAACCCACGGCGTAAGCCGTGGGTGGGGACTTGGGCTCGGCCCAGCCCCGAAGAGGGGCGGTAGAAATAGAACAAACCAACCTTCCAAGTGCCACAATCGCGATGGATTTTGCTGAAAACGACCACACTCAGGATCTCCAGAGATGTCCGCCGTCGCCTCAAAACCATGCAATATCCAACCTCGCTTCCACCCATAAACTCAGGCCTTCAGGGTCAAAGGCGGAGCCGGTGGCGCGAGCCAGGGCTACGACAGGCCTAAGTCCCATGGGGAGGGGTACCGCGGCAACACGCAAAAATCCCAGATTGGCATACGCGTAAGCAAGATCAAATTGACGGTTTTCCAAAGTTTAATTTCAGACAGAAATCCACAACCATCCGTAGCGGTCTTGCAGTCGGTCGCCGCGAATCCTCCCGTTTCGTCCCGCATCTAAATGTCGGTACTAAATAGTTAACAGAGCGAGAGCACAGCATGATTCAAATCAGAAAAAGCAACGAACGCGGCGGCGGAGATCAGGGCTGGCTGAAGAGCCATCACACCTTCAGCTTCAACGATTACCGGGATCCAAAATGGATGGGATTCCGTTCGCTGCGCGTCATCAACGAAGATTGGGTCGCACCTAATAACGGCTTCCCCGCACATCCGCACCGCGACATGGAGATCATCACCTACATCCTCGAAGGCAAACTCGAACACAAAGACAGCCTGGGGACGGGCTCGGTCATTCTGCCCGGCGACGGCCAGCGCATGACCGCCGGCAGCGGCATACGCCACAGCGAGTTCAATCCGTCGAAAACCGAGCCGGCGCACTTTCTGCAAATTTGGATTGTGCCAGAGAAGGAAGGCTTGCAGCCCAGCTACGAACAGAAAAGTTTTCCGGAAGCAGAGAAGCGCGGCCAGTTGCGGGTGATTGCTTCGCGAGACGCGCAAGATGAATCGGTCAAGATTAATCAGGATGCGCGGCTCTACGTCTCACTGCTCAAACCGGGCCAAGAGGTTGCGCATGAGTTTGGAGAAGGACGTCACGGCTGGCTACAGGTAGCACGCGGAGTCGTAGAGCTGAACGGCCATAAATTGGTCCAGGGCGACGGTGCCGCCATCAGCGCAGAAAAAAAGTTAAGCATCAAGGGCGCCCAGGACGCCGAAGTATTGTTGTTTGATCTAGCCTGAGCACAGATCCGCAAAATTCATTGCCACGGATTTACGCGGGTAACACGGATCTCTTAACATCTCTGGACCATCCGTGTGAACCCCGTGAAAATCCGCGGCGCTCTTGTTTTGCGGACAAAAACCAAGGTTAGCGTTTCGCCCTGGCTGGTTCCTTCTCTCCGACGCGCTTGCTGATCGCAAACGTCATCTTGCCAAGGCGTTTGTCGGCGTCGACGATTACGTGGTCGCCGTTCAAGATTTCGCCGTCGAGAATCTTCAAGGCCAGCGGATCCTGCACTAACTTCTGGATAGCCCGCTTCAACGGACGCGCGCCAAAGTTCGGATCGTAGCCCTGCGCGAATAGCAGTTCTTTGGCTGCGTCCGTGAGCTCAAGCGAAATCTTCCGGTCAGCCAGCAAGCGACGTACATCTTCAAGGCGAAGCTCGATGATTTTGACCAGTTGCTCCTTGCCGAGCGGGTGAAAGACGATGATATCGTCCACCCGATTAAGGAACTCGGGCTTGAAGTGAGCGTGCAAAGCCTCCAAGACCTGCCTCGAGGCCTCTTCGAAATCACGGTCAGAACGCACCCCTTCGGCTTGCAGATACGAGGATCCGATGTTCGAAGTCATGATGATGATCGCATTCTTGAAGTCCACGATGCGGCCTTTACCGTCGGTGAGGCGGCCATCATCCATGATCTGCAACAGAACGTTGAACACATCGGGATGTGCTTTCTCGATTTCGTCGAAGAGCACAACCGAGTACGGACGGCGACGGACCTGCTCGGTGAGCTGCCCCCCCTCTTCGTAACCGACGTATCCGGGAGGGGCGCCGATCAAGCGGGCGACCGAATGTTTCTCTTGATATTCCGACATGTCAATGCGGATCATGGCATGCTCGTCGTCGAAGAGAAAGTCAGCAAGGGCGCGAGCGACTTCGGTTTTGCCGACACCGGTTGGACCGAGGAAGATAAATGAGCCAATCGGACGCTTCGGATCGCTAAGTCCGGCGCGCGAGCGACGGATGGCGTTAGCCACACGTTCAAGAGCCTCGTCTTGGCCGACAACACGGTGGCGCAAGCGCTCTTCCATGGTGACCAGCTTTTTCACTTCGCCTTCCAGCATTTTGGAGACTGGGATGCCGGTCCATTTGGAGACGATGCGCGCGACGTCTTCTTCGTCAACTTCTTCCTTGAGCATGCGCGAGCCCTGACTCTCCATTTGTTTCGTGAGCTTGGCGAGTTCGTCTTCAGCCTGCCGGATGAGGCTGTAACGGATTTCAGCTACGCGCTGCAGATTGCCTTTGCGCTCTTCGGCCTGCTCTTCAATCCTCAGCTTCTCGATGCGTTCTTTCAGTTCGCGAGTGCGCGCAATCAGGTCCTTCTCTTTTTTCCAGTTAGCCTTGAGCGTGTTGGCTTTCTCGCGTATCTCGGCCAGTTCACGGTCGATGATGGCAAGCCGCTGCTTGGAATTCGGATCGCTTTCCTTCTTGAGCGCCTGCTTCTCGATTTCGAGCTGTGTGGCCCTGCGCTCGAGCTGATCAATGTCCGTGGGCATGGAATCGATCTGGATGCGCAGTGAGGCAGCAGCTTCGTCGATGAGATCGATGGCCTTGTCAGGGAGAAAACGGTCCGAGATGTAGCGATGCGACAGGGTGGCAGCCGCGACGATAGCGGAGTCTTTGACGCGCACGCCGTGATGCACCTCGTAACGTTCCTTCAAGCCACGCAAGATTGCGATGGTGTCTTCGACATTGGGTTCGCCGACAAAGACAATCTGGAAGCGACGTTCGAGGGCGGCGTCCTTTTCGATGTATTTACGGTACTCATTGAGCGTGGTCGCGCCGATGGCGCGCAACTCTCCGCGGGCCAGCGCGGGCTTGAGCATGTTGGAGGCGTCAATGGCGCCCTCGGCGGCTCCGGCTCCGACCAAAGTGTGAAGTTCGTCGATGAAGAGAATGACCTGGCCCTGGGATTCTTCGATCTCCTTGAGAACGGCCTTCAGGCGGTCCTCAAATTCGCCGCGATATTTTGCGCCCGCCAGCATGGCGCCGAGGTCGAGCGCGACCACGCGTTTGTTCTTAAGCACCTCAGGCACATCGCCCGAGATGATGCGCTGGGCTAGGCCTTCGACGATCGCGGTCTTGCCTACGCCAGGTTCGCCGATGAGCACGGGGTTGTTCTTCGTGCGGCGGGAAAGAACTTGGATCACGCGACGAATCTCTTCGTCACGGCCGATGACTGGGTCGAGCTTGCCGCGGCGGGCTTGCTCCGTCAGATCGCGGGCGTAGCGCTCGAGGGCCTGGTACTTGGCTTCGGGGTTCTGGTCGGTTACTTTCTGCGACCCACGGACGACGGTCAGAGCTTTGAGGATGGCGTCGTAGGTTGCGCCATGACTCTTGAGAATCTGCTGGGCCGCGTCCTTGAGGTGCGTGGCTGCGAGCAAAAGGTGCTCGGTGGAGACGTATTCGTCTTTGAAATTCGAGGCCTCTTTGAACGCCTGGTCGAGCAGCTTGTTGGCGGCATTCGAGATGGTGGGCTGGGCCGCTTCTCCGGAAACTTTTGGAAGCTTCTCGAGTTCGCGATAGAGATCGCCAAGCACGGCCTGCGGGCCGATGCCGATCTTTTCCAGGATCGGGGGAACGATTCCCGCCTTGTCTTCCATCAAGGCCGCGAGCAGGTGGACCGGCATCAACTCTGGATTGCCGTGCTCAGACGCAAGTTCGCTCGCGCGCTGGACCGCCTCCTGCGCTTTTACGGTGAATTTGTCCCAACGTATTGCCATACCTTGTTCCTCTGATTTCTTGTGCTTCTGAGCGCAGCGAAGAACACTGCATCGGCTAGAGGAAGACCAACACTAGGTCCTTCGCTTCGCTCAGGATGACAAGTTTTTCGATGTAAAAAGAATGGGAGGCGGTCGCTTTCTTCCGCCTCCCGGTTTCTCAGATTGATGTCCTTCAGTGGCTGAAGCCGACTGTTACCTTGCGTTTTGGCGGCACGGCTTACAGTTGTGCCCTGCCAAATACAACACCTTATGCGGCTTTGCTGGGCCCCTTGCTCTCGATCGTTTTCTGCCCTGCGCTCTGGCCTACGTTCACCTTGATCTGCTTGGGCTTGGCTTCGGCCTTCTTGGGTAGAGTGATCTTCAAAACGCCTTTGTCGTAGTCAGCCTGGACTTTTTCGGCGTCCACGGTGGCAGGAAGATTGAAGGTGCGGGTGAAGCTGCCGTACTGACGCTCCACACGGCGATAGTTCTCTTCCTTTTCTTCCTTTTCGATTTTGCGCTCGCCGTGCACGGTGAGAGTGTTGTTTTCGACGCGCACATCGATGTCTTGCTCGTCGATGCCCGGTACTTCGATCTTCAGCGTGACGTTATGCTCGTCCTCGTAAACGTCGACTGCCGGGGCGAAGCTCGAGCTCGTCAGAGACTCATCCTGGCTATTGCCCTGCGTTTCACGAAACAGGCGGTTCATGCGGTCCTGCAGGGTGGAAAACTCACGGAACGGTTCCCAGCGTGTAAGTACGGTCATTGCTAAATTCCTCCTTCAGAAGTTTCTTGAATTTGCTTAAGAACTGATGTTGTTAAGAAGCTCGGCACAGCGGGCTTCCGTCTTCTATCAGATGCCTAGTTAGCGTAAAAGAAGCATAAAAGCTGAGTGGATTATTGTCAAGTACTAGTTAGGCTGTATTTTCAATTACTTACATGAGCTATCACGCACTTTAGGTAAGAGGTTTCGGGCACATTCAGCAGCACGGGATGGTCCTTTGCCTGGCCGCGCATCTCGACTATTCGCAGGCCTCGGTGGGCATCGCGCGAAGCCTGGGCAAGCATTTGAAGGAAGTCGGCTTGGCTGACGTGGTATGAGCAGGAACAAGTCACAAGCAGACCGCCGGGCCGGAGCATTTTGAGAGCCCGAAGATTTAGCTCTTTATAACCACGCATCGCAGTATCGAGGTCGCGCTTCGACCTGGCGAATGCGGGAGGGTCCAGGACGATGGTGTCGTAGCGGCGTCCCGAGCCGGCATAGTCCCGGAGAAGGTCGAAAGCATTGGCTTCGATCCATGCAATGTCGCGATGATTCAGGGCTGCGTTTTGGTCGGCCATTTCCAGCGCTGGACGGGAACTATCGACGCCCGTGATGGATGAGCAGCGTGGAGCCAGGTGCAGGGCGAATCCACCCTGATAACAGAAGACGTCGAGCGCCGCTCCGCCGGCATAGCGAGCAGCGGCGGCGTAATTCTCCCGTTGATCGAGGAAGGCACCGGTCTTCTGCCCTGCCAGTGCGTCATAGTGAAACTGGACCCCGTTCATGGTGAAGATGGCGGTCGCTCTTTCGCCGTGCAGCAGGGAGGAATCACGCGGCGGCAGCTGTTCGAGCTCCCGTATTCGCGGATCGACGCGTTCGAAGATAGAAGCTGGCTGTAAGCGATCGGCTAAGTCAGAAATGATGGTTTCGCGAACTGGCGTGGCATCCATGGCTTGGGTGAGGATTTGAACCGAGAGCACGTCGTTGTAACGATCGACGATGAGGCCAGGCAGGAAGTCGGCTTCGCTGAAGATGACCCGATAGGCATCGGTGTCGCCGATGATGGGCTCGCGATCGCGAATAGCCGCAGCAATTCGCTTGCGCAGCAGAGCCGGAAGATCCGCGACAGGCTCGCGGGAAATGAGGCGAATCGCTATCTGCGAGGCGCTGGAATAGAGCGCCATACCAAGCGCCTGGCCGCGATGGTCTGTGACGGTGACGAGAGAGCCGGGAGAAACTCCATCCGCGGAAACAATGTCGGAGCGATAGACCCAGACGTGGCCGTCTTGCAGGCGGGCCGCGCCGCGAGCGGAAACTTTCACCGTAGGGAGATTCGCGGCGCTTGAGGTAATCCTTTTAGACATGATGAAATCTTAAACCGCGACTCTTCCTAAGGATGGAACCCGGTCATACAGCTCAGACTATGCCCATAAAACCAAGGTAATCGAAGAGTTTGTAGGAGAGCTTTAGCTTGCGGCTTGCTCAGTCGTAGCTGGGGCGGCGCGCTTGGTATTGGTATGAGATGCAGCAGCGCTGGCTTCGGCTCGCGCAGCCTCGAGGTCGGCTTGTAGAGCATCGAGGACGACCATAGGGAGTTCCGCACCCCATGCTTCCAGGTCGGCCTCGTCCCAGCTTCCGTTCAGGCGAATAGCGTCCGCAAGGTCTTCGGGAAAGGCCGCGTGATACTCGCCCTCACGGATGAGGATATCGCCGACCTGCCGCCCGTTATGAACGTCGTAGACCCGGCGAGTGGATTGGCCCTGGTTCTTGATGAAGCAGAGGTAGGTCTCTCCCGCTTCGCCATACTCGCCGCGGTAGTACCAGGCCTGTTTGGCGTCCATTTTGGGATGATGGCGGCGAGGACGCGCTGCGACCGGCTTATTCGCGGCGAGTTCATGGGCAGGATTGAAATAGAGGATGCGCTGACAGGAATCGCATAGCACAGCGTGCTGCCCAGTGCGGACCTCATTGTAGGTCTGGGGGCGCAGCATGACCTGGCATGTCGTGCACTTGTGATCAAACGCTTCCGAAATGCCGGTTCCGCGGAATTTGGCGACTCGTTCGTAGTGGCGCAATAGGTCGGCATCAATTCCACCCCGCAGTTGCTCGCGTTGGGCACGCCATTCGGTGAGTTGCGTTTGATCTTCGCCGGTTCGTTGGTGGGCGTCGGCCTTTTCTTTCTCGATTTCGGCAGTCTCGGCCTTCAGTTCAGCCTGTGCCAGTTTTACTTCTTTTTCGCGAGCATCCGTGTTCAACATCAGCTCGAGAATCTTGTCCTCAGCGGCGGCAATTTCTTTCTCTGCGAATTGAATCTCATGCAGAAGCGCTTTGTATTGATCGTTGGTCTTGACCTCGAGCGACTGATCGCGGTATTTGGAGATTTTGCCGCGAAGATCCTGAATGGAAGTCTCGTGTTTTCGGCGTGCTGCTTCATCAGCCTTGACACTGGCTTGCGCCCTTTCCAATTGAGCTTTGGTGCCGGCCAGTTTCTGTTCGATAGCGGCCACACGCTTGGGCAATTCGGCGATTTCCTCCTGCAGGCGGCGTATTTCTTTGTCCGCGTCTTGCAGTTTCAACAGGTTTTCGATGTCAGGAAGCATCCCGGAATGAAGCTGCAATCATTTTAGCACCTGCATGCCGGAATTCGACCGAAGGACACGACTGGTGGCGTTCTTAGGGTGTACACTCATCCGGCGGTTCTTCCTTCTGCGGCATCTTGCAGGCAGTCAATTCTCTTGGCAGGAGTCCCTGGTGAAGCGTTTTGCGCCCATTGTTGTGCTCGCCCCACTGCTGGTCCTAACGACGCCCTTCGTGGTTCCGCCGGCTGCGGGACAATCCGCGCCGCAAGGCGTAAAGCCGCTAACGATTGAAAGCATCTTCGCACCCGGTGGTTTAACCGGACGCGGCCCAGAAACTGTGGAGTGGAGTCCGGACGGCACGAAACTTTCATTCGTACAGCGGGATGCTGACGGCGAAAAAGGGGAGCTTTGGTATGTGGATGCGGCCACAGGCGAAAAGAAAGTGTTGGTCAGCGCCGCCAAGCTGGCGTCACTGGCGCCCGATTACAACAAAGTCACCAACGAGCGGGAAAGAGAGCGCCTTACCCGATATCACGTGGCCGCCTATTTGTGGGCTCCGGATTCGAAGCATCTGATGTTTGATTCGCAGGGACAGCTCTGGCTCTATGACTTGAACAGCGCCACCGCAGTGCAGTTCACATCGGCTCCCGACCCCAGCGGAGACCCCAAGTTTTCTCCGGACGGCAGCCATGTCTCATACCTGCGCAAACATAACTTGTATCTACGACCGGTGACCGGCAAAGACGAAAAGCAACTCACCAAAGACAAAGATGACAACCTGTTCAACGGCGATATCGACTGGATTTATGCGGAAGAGCTGGCGGTGCGAAGCAACTACTTTTGGTCACCCGACAATAAGGAGATCGTATTCCTGCACATGGACGAAACCAAGGTGCCCACCTATCCCATTACCGATTGGATACCTACTCATCCCACGGTGGACTACCAGAAATATCCCAAGGTGGGAGATCCCAACCCGGTGGTGAAGCTGGGGATAGTGAAGACTGACAACGCCAAGATTCGGTGGATCTCCCTGACTGATGACAGCGATACCTACATTCCGCGTTTTGGCTGGGTGCGCGCGGGCCTGCTGTGGGCTGAAGTGCTTAATCGCACGCAGGACAAGATGGATTTATATTTCGTGGACGCCAACTCGGGCAAGTCCGCAAAGGTTTTAACCGAGACCAGTCCGGGCGCGTGGATCAACGTGAATGACGACTTCAAGATCCTGAAATCGGGAGACCGCTTCTTGTGGTCGAGCTGGCGCGACGGGCACACGCATCTTTACCTCTACAGTTTTGACAAGCAAAATCCGCTGGCGGCTGATGCCAAGTTGGAGCGGCAGTTGACCCAGGGCGACTTTGAGGTGCTGGGACTAGAGGCAGTGGATGACGCGGCGGGCCTGGTGCTGTTCGCTGCGAACAAGGATGACCCACGGCAGCGCCACTTGTTCTCGGTGAAGCTCGATGGTTCGGGTATGCAGGCGCTAACTCACGACCAAGGAATGCACTTTGGCGAGTTCTCGGACGACGGCAAGCACTATGCCGACACGTACTCGAATGTGCTTGCGCCGCCTCAGCTATCTGTGTGTGCGGTGGGCGCATCGTGCAGCCCGGTGTGGCAAGCGCGCAGCGTGTCCGCTTACGGATTGAGCTCACCGAAATTTCTAGAGTTCAAGGCAGACGACGGCAGCCCTCTCTATGGGCGTTTGCTCTTGCCGGCGGACTCGCCTGCCGGTGGAAAGATCCCGCTGATCGTGAACATATACGGTGGCCCTGCCGCGCAGCTGGTGCTTAAGGGCTGGGGCGGCTCTAGCGAACTCTTCGATCAGATTCTGATCCGAAAAGGTTTCGCCATCTTTGCCGTCGACAACCGCGGGACGCCGGGGCGCGATCGTAAGTTCCAGACTGCGATCCGGCATGAGTTTGGCGCGATCGAATTGAAGGATCAGCTCACCGCGCTGGATCAGCTTTTTGCGCAGTATCCGCAGCTGGATCGGGACCGCATGGCGATTTGGGGCTGGTCGAACGGCGGCTCGATGACGATTTATGCGATGACACACTCGGAAATCTTCCGCGCCGGCGTGGCGGTGGCTCCGGTGACCAATCAACTGAACTATGACACGATTTATACCGAGCGCTACATGGGTTTGCCAAAGGACGACGCAAAAGGATATGCGGAGTCCGATGTAACCAAGTCGGCCGCCAAGCTGCACGGGGCGCTGCTGCTGGCCCACGGCACCAGCGATGACAACGTGCACTTCCAGAACAGCATTCAGATGATCGAAGCGTTGATCAAGGCCGGCAAGAAGTTCCAGTTAATGGTGTATCCGAATAAGACCCACAGCATTGCTGGTCCCGAGGCTCGCATTCACCTGTTCCATATGATCGAAGATCACTTTGAGCAGGAGTTGAAGTAGGAACTGTAGTACCGAGGTTGCGGGCACCGAGTACTAGGGTCGAGAACCTGAAACCGCGGGGAACAGGAAGGCAGAGCGGAGGCGAGACGGGGTCTGCTACCCGTTCTTCTCGGCCTTTTTCGAAGAACTTTCCTTCGAACCACTTTCTTTAGAAGAGACTTCTTTCGACGAGCTCTCCTTGGAAGATCCCTGTTTCGAGGAACTTTCTGACTTGGACTTATCTTCCTTCTTGGAGTCTTTGCCGGAACCGTCGGAAGAGGATTGCGAAGAAGACTTCGTCGCGTAATCGGTCACATACCATCCCGAGCCCTTGAACTGCACCGCCGGGGCGGAGATCATCTGCTCGACCGGACCGCCGCAGTCCGGGCATTTCTTGACCATCCGGTCGGAAAATTTCTGGATTTTCTCAAAGCGGTGATGGCACTTCTTACACTCGTATTCGTAAAGGGGCATGGGGCGTAAGACTTAAATGAGACTCTTGTGAGGGCACTCACGGCTTGCATTTTGATTTTAGGGGTGCAGCTTCCCTTGCGTCAATCCAGGCTGCCAAGTCAGGGCTAAACTTTGAGTGATAGACTTCGGCGCATGAAATCAAGAGTCAACCCGTCGGATGAGGCTCAAGCAACAGACGCCAGGCCCGCGGATCGCAATCGCCGTGACCTTGATCCAGGAGCGGCGCTCTACCTCGTGGGCACGCCCATCGGCAATCTGGAGGACATCACTCTGCGGGCTGTGCGAGTTTTGAAGGAAGTAGATGTGATCGCCTGCGAAGATACGCGGCAGACGCAGAAGTTGCTCAACCACTACGGCATCACCACGCGCACCATCAGCTATCACCAGCATAATGAGATGACGCGCTCGGCCGAACTGGTCAAGGAAATGCAGGAAGGTGCGAGCGTCGCCCTGGTGACCGATGCCGGAATGCCGGGAATTTCTGATCCGGGATTTCGGTTGGTGTCGTTGGCAATTCGGCATCGTGTGCCGGTTGTCCCAATTCCGGGGGCGGCGGCGTTTCTGGCTGCACTGGTGGCGAGTGGGCTGCCCACGGATTCGTTCCGCTTCAGTGGATTTCTTCCGGCGGAGCGGGGGGAGCGGCGGGCGGCGTTGGAGGCGATCAAGAGTTCGCCGCGCACGCAGGTTTTCTACGAGACTCCTCATAGAATCGTGCAGGCTCTGGAAGATATCGTCGAGGTTCTGGGGGCGCGGCGGCATGTCGTGATTGCGCGGGAAGTGACCAAGCTGCATGAGGAGTTTCTACGCGGGCGGGCGGGGGAGGTTGTGGAGACTTTGAAATCGCGGGATGGAGTGAAGGGGGAGATCACGCTGCTGATTGGTAAGCCTGAGGAAGCGCCGGTTCAGGTTTCTGCGGAGTCACGGGTAAGCCTCCGCCACAGGGTTGCGCAAATCATGGCAGCAGAGAAGGTCGACGAGAAGGCGGCCCTGAAGAAAGCGGCCAAAGAGCGGGGCGTTTCGAAGAGCGCAGCGTATCGGGAACTGCAGAGGAGCAGGTGAAACCCGCTACTTCCCCGCCAGCTCCCGCTTCACGATTTCACTGACCACCTTGCCATCCACGCGCATGCCAGCTCCGGCGAAGCGGGCCATGACGTTTTTCATCACCGTACCCATATCTTTGATGCTGGGCGAGCCCATTTCAGCAATAACCGCCTTCACCCCAGCGTCGACTTCCGCCTCGCCCGCGGCTTTCGGTAGATAGGCCTCGATGATGCCGATCTCGGCGGTCTCTTTGTCTGCCATCTCCTGGCGTCCGCCCTTGCTGAACTGCTCGACGGACTCCTTGCGCTGCTTGATCAGCGTGGTCAGCACGGCCTGGGATTCTTTATCGTCGAGGGGCGCCATTTTCTCGATCTCGCGGTTTTTCAGCGCGGTCTTGACCATCCGAAGAGTGGATAGGCGCTGCTCTGCGCGCGCTTTCATGGCGGTCGTGATGTCTTTCTGGATCTGGTCGACGAGGCTCATGGTGGGATTATAGCGGTTGGCATTATTGACATTGACCGAATGTTAGGCAGGAAAATATTTTACACTTCCCCACGGACTCGCCTTGGTCCACCATTCGTTAGTTCTCGACGGAACTGTGTCGTATACGTACAGTCGATAAGTAGCGAATGCGTAGGTCGTGCATCTGATTCGAAGGAGGAAAATCACTATGGGAAAGCTTGCCATTTGGGCACAACTGGAAGCCAAGCCGGGCAAGGAGCAGGAAGTGGAGAAATTTCTGAAGTCCGCGCAACCGCTTGCCGAAAAAGAACCGGGGACGATTACCTGGTATGCCGTAAAAATGGGACCGTCGAGTTATGGCATTTTTGATACATTCGCCGACGAGAGCGGCCGGAATGCGCACCTGAACGGCGAGATCGCCAAAGCTCTCTTTGCCAAGGCCCAAGACCTGTTCGCAAAACCTCCGGAAATTGCCAAGCCCGAGATTCTCGCGTCCAAGTCTGCGCGCGGATAAATTCAGGCGTACGCACGCCTAACCTGGGACTCTTGTGATGAGGGGTAAAGGCGCTCTGGTGCCACAATCTGCCATGCTTCCGGTAAACTCCTAGAGAATGGCATTTTCAGGATCTCGAGGACTTTACCGGAATGCTGCGCAAAAATCGTCTTTTTACTCCCGGACCGACGCCCCTGCTGCCAGCGGCGCAAACGGCAATGGCGTCGTTTACGGCGCATCATCGCACCGCTGACTTCCGTGCGCTGTTTCAGCGTGTGCTGTCCGACATGAAGGAATTCATCGGCACACGGAATGATGTGCTGGTGCTGGCTTGTTCGGGCACGGGCGTGATGGAAGCTTCGGTCTCGAACCTCACGTCCCCTGGTGACAAGGTTCTAGTGCTGACCGCGGGAAAGTTTGGCGAACGCTGGACGGGACTGACCAAAGCTTTCGGTTGCAAAGTCGAGGTGCTTAGCCGGCCATACGGCGAGACCTTCTCGCTCGATGATGTCCAGGCCAAGCTCACATCCGACGTCCGCGCTGTGTACGTCCAGGCAACGGAGAGTTCAACGGGCGTGCGACACGACGTGGAACGCATCGCGAAGATGGTGCACTCATCATTGGCGGCTCGCAGAAGGCTCTGATGATGCCTCCCGGCCTGGCTTACTGCGCCGTCAGCGAGCGGGCATGGAAACGCATGGAGAGCACTACTTCACCTCGCTTCTATTTTGATCTGCGCAAGGAGCGCAAGTCCGCGGCTAAGGGCGAATCCGCCTATACGCCAGCGACCTCTCTGTTTGCGGCGCTGGGGGCGGCGCTGGACTTCATCCGCGACATGGGCAACGGAAATCTGGCCCAAGGAGGCAAAGACCTCGTTCATAATGCTGGATTGTGCGCCGAGATGACGCGCGCCGGGGCCAGGGCGCTGGGATTAAAACTCTACGCGTCTGCACCCGCGTCGGCGCTCACTGCCATCTCTTCGCCTGATGGGGTCGACGCCGGCGTGATCGTGAAGGAATTCCGCGAATCGTTCGATGCGGTCGTAGCCAACGGCCAGGGCGAGATGAAGGGCAAGCTCTTCCGCATCGCGCACATCGGCTACTACGACTACCTCGATACAATTGGCATTCTGGCCGCGCTCGAACACGTATTAGCGAAAGTGACCGCCAAGCCCGTCGAGTATGGCGCGGCGGTTCGGGCAGCGCAGGAAGTTTACGCCGGCAGTCTGTCCGACAAGCGACAACTGATTGGAGCTTGAAGACTGGGCGCCGAGGCGATCCTTGATCTCCATCCCAAGTCCCATCCCAGCTAGTTGATCGTAAAGTTCATCGGGGCTGAAGTTTCAGGCAGTGTGCCCCCGCCGTACAGTCCGCCTGGGGTACCGGGATTCGTCACGGTAACTGGCACAGTGCCGGAATTCATGTCGGCTGACCCCGGGATCGCGGCGGTAAGCTGGTTTGCGCTCACGTGCGTGGTCGTCTGGGCCGCGCCGTTGAAGTTCACAGCCGCGTTGCTTGCAAAGTACTCCCGTTAACGGTCAAGGTGAAAGCAGCACCCGCATTTGCATTGTTAGGACTAAGCTGGGTAATGGCGGGCATCGTTCCCGGTTGCGGCGGCGTGGTCGTATGGTTGGAGTAGCCGCACGCCAGTCCGATCGCCAGTAGCCCGGCGAGCGCTACGATTTGCATAGTCTTCATGATGAGCTCCTCATGGGCAATAGCCCAATGGTAGCAGTCTAGGAACGAACCCCAAGCTGTATGTCAGCAGGGCGTCATTTTGGTGTAAAGGTTTTGTCACGCCTGGCGCAAAGGCCATTGACAACAAATTTCGATACGGGGAAGAACACATTGGCAAAAGTCATCATCGCGGAAAAGATCTCAGCAGCGGCAGTGGATGAGCTCCAAGAGCCGGGCTGGACCGTGCTCACATGGGACCAGCTGGATGGCAAGCTGACGACGCATCTGGAGTCTGCCGACGCACTGATCGTCCGCTCGGCGGTACAGGCGGACGCGGCGCTCCTTCAACATGCCAAAAAACTGCGTGTGATCGGACGCGCTGGTGTGGGAGTCGACAACATCGATCTCGACGCCGCCACCCATAAGGGCATTGCCGTGATGAACACTCCGGGTGCGAATGCCGTGGCCGTGGCAGAGCAGACTCTGGGTATGATGCTGGCCATGGCCCGCCATCTGTGCCGGGCGGACGCACTGATGCACGCAGGAAAGTGGGAGAAGAAATCACTGCAAGGCACGGAACTTCGAGGAAAAACCCTGGGAGTTGTGGGTCTGGGGCGCATCGGCATCGAAGTAGCCCGGCGCGCCCGCGCGTTCGGCATGGATATTGTGGCGCACGATCCGTTTGTCTCCGTGGGAGTAGCGAAGGAACAGGGAATCCGCATGTCTGGTCTGGACGAACTTTACGCCACTGCCGACTACATCACCCTGCACGTGGGCCTCACGCCACACACCACGGGAATGATTGACGCCGGTTCGATCAAGAAAATGAAGAAGGGGGTACGGCTAGTGAATTGCGCTCGCGGAGAGTTAGTGAACGAGAGCGATCTTGTGCAGGCACTGAAGCAAGGCCGTGTAGCAGGCGCGGCGCTCGATGTCTTTGCCGAAGAGCCTCCGAAGAATTCACCCTTGCTTGCGCTGGAAAACGTAGTGCTCACGCCCCACACCGCTGGATCCACTTACGAAGCGCAGAACGCCGTGGGAGTACAGATTGCGCGGCAGGTCAGGGAGTATTTGAAGCATGGGGTCATCCAGAATGCGGTGAATGTGCCCTCAGTTTCTGCCGAGGAATATGCCGTGATGCAGCCCTACATCGTGCTGGCCGAACGCTTGGGCGCTTTTCTCGCTCAGGTCTCCGAAGGGACCATTGAGGAAATTTCGCTGCACTACAGCGGTCACATTGCCGAGTGGAAAACAGAGCTGATTCGAAATGCGGCCATCAAGGGCATCCTGAACCAGGCCCTAGAAGAGAAAGCCAACTTGGTAAATGCCGCGTCCATCGCTGACTCGCGTGGCTTGCGCGTGCATGAAGCGCACAAAGCCAAGGGTTCCACGGGGGGTTCGGGCAGCGTGCTCTCGATTCTGCTCAAGACCGCGAGCGAAGAGCACTGGGTAAAGGGCGCGGTGCTGCACAAGAGCGCGCCGCGATTGCTGCACGTAGATGACATCGACGTGGAGGCTCCCCTCGAACGCAACCTCATCTACTTGCGAAATCGTGACGTGCCCGGTGTGATCGGTAAGGTGGGCACGATTCTTGGCGAGCACAAAATCAATATCGCGAATTTTTCCTTGGGTCGACGGGCAGCCAACGGAGAGTCGGCGACGCAACCTGAGGCGATTGCGGTGGTGCACATCGACGGACGCGTACCTGAAGAAGTACTGAAGAAGCTGCGTAAGATTCCAGCCGTGCAGCAGGCCAAAGCTGTCCGGCTGTTCTGATCATTCCCGATGGGCGGCTTGACCAAGTCGCGAATTGCAATCGGCAACGGGAAATCGAAAATTGGAAATCACAGACCCCGACCGCCGGGGTGAGTTCACTCTGCGCCGTCCCGTCGCAGTTTCCGGCTCTCTGCCAGCAGGGCCATAGAGTGCATCAAGTTCTGCAAAGTCACAATACCTATGAGGCGCTGGTCTTCGACCACGGGAATGATGCTGAGGTTGCGGGCCGTAAGCTTTCGGAACGCCGAGGCGAGTGACTCCTGCCGCGCGGACACTTCAAAAAGTTTGTTCATCACCGCCTGCACGTAGCCGTTGCCTTCCAGGCGCAGCGCATCAAGGATGCGCTGTTTCGAAATCACTCCTACCATGTCACTGCCGCGAACGACTGGAAAATCGTCCTGTAAGGAATGCACCGCCTTTTGCAGGGCGTCTTCGAGCGTGTCTGCGGGCGAGAGCGTGGCGAAGTCGGTGAGCATCACTTCCTCAAGCCGTACGCTGTCGAGCACGGACTGAAATACGACTGCACGCTCCTCCAGTTGCGCGGCCGAGAACACAATTACCCCGACCATTGTGAGCCAAGTGTCGCTGAACAGGCCGGAGACGATGAGCACCATGGCAATGGTGTTACCGATGGAGACAGCCCGCCGAGTTGCTGCGGAGGAATCCATGGTCCGCGAGAACAACGCTCGCAAAATGCGGCCGCCATCGAGGGGATAGGCAGGCAGAATGTTCAGGCCAGCCAGATACAAATTGGCCCACACCGCGCTACGCGGCAAATTGGCGGACTGGAGGAAGGGCCACTTCCAAAGATCAATGCCCGGGGCCATTGCAAAGACAATTCCGGCGGTGAGTGCGGCAAGGGTCAAATTGACCAACGGGCCCACCAGCGCAAGGCGGATCTCGCGCTTCCAGGCGGCCACTCCCGACTGCGGCTTCTCCACCCGCGATTCGTCTGCCACGGTCACTCCACAGATGGGCAGCAGAATGACCGCTTTGGGGACAATGCCCGCGCGCGCGGCCGCCAGCATGTGCCCGAGTTCGTGGGCGATGACGCAGGCCAGAATGATGCCCACCAGCGCGAGATCGCGGGGCCCGTTGGCCGAACCGTGTGCTCCGTATTCAGTCCAGAAAATGAACAGAGGTAGGACGAAGAATGTAAGGTGAATGCGGACTTCAACGCCGAACAGACGCCCTATAGAAACCGACCAGCTTCTCATGAAACTCCCGCCACTACAGTTATTCTACATGGATGGATATCTTGGTTCGGCCAACCGAAGGTGCATAAGACATGCGAGTGATCGCCGGCAAATATGGAAGCCGTCCGCTGCATTCGCTGCGCGGAATGAATATTCGCCCGACTTCGGATCGCTTGCGCGAGGCGCTTTTTAACGTTCTGACCGCGGGAAATCCTGCTGCACTGGAGGGCACCGTCTGGATCGATTGGTATGCCGGTACCGGAGCAGTGGGCATCGAAGCGCTAAGCCGCGGGGCCGGTCAGGTTTACTTCGTTGAATCCTCCACCGCAGCCGTGGAACTGATTCGCCAAAATCTGAATAGTCTCGGTATCGAAAGCGGTTTCAAAGTATTGCGGGACGATCTGGCCCGAGCGGTCTGGCGGATGGAGCGACAACATGTGGCTGCCGACGTCGTTTTTCTTGATCCACCCTACAAGATGCGTGATGCGTACAGCGAGACACTGAGAGCGCTGGCGGACTCTAAGCTGGTGTGGGCCATGTCGCTAGTGGTTGCGGAGCACGAAAAGAAATTTGATCCTGGGGAAAAGTTTGGACCTCTGGTGAGATTTCGAAAGTTGGTCCAAGGGGATGCGGCCCTGAGCTTCTACCGCCACGGCTAGCCATAAAACACTCACCGAGGCCTCCATCTCCAGCAGCTTGAATCCTACATCAGCAGCTCATCGGCGCGACGGGCGATGGGATGCTGCATCTCCTCCAGGTCGTTTTTCACCATATTTAATCCGTAAACGCATCCTTCGAAATTTCTCGAGAGGTTCGCAAACAGCGGCGCGACCTTGGTGTACTCGAAATGTTCGAACTTAGAGACGATGTAATAACTCTCTTTGCCGGCTTTCATCCAATCCACGAAATTTTCCAGACGCTGATGGCGGAGGCGGAAGTGATTGATGCTCTGGGGAAACATGCCGGTGAAAAACAGGGTGTAGTCCCCGATATGCTTGCGCACCTGGCGCTCACGATCAAATGAGGGCGCCGGGCCGGAGACTGGATCAGACTCCAGTAGCATCTCTCCCACATCGGCGAGCGGGCGATCAGCCGTATCGTGAATCTTGAATAGCTGATCGGCGTCACAAAACTCGGCCAGCAGATGCGCGACATATGCGACCAGCTGCGGGTCACGAAGGCCGATCTCCTCGGCGTAGTGGTGCCCAACCAATTCTTGAAAGAGCTGCTGCAGGGGATGAGATTCCGAAATCATCGTGTTTGTCCCTCCCAGAGCACTGCGCTGCTAGGACTTTCAATCACTCGACTTTCAATCACTCGACCTGCAATTGCCTATGGTGACTGATACCTCACTTCGACTTCAAACGCAAGTGACTTTTGTTTATCGCCGTGATCCATATTTCTAATGCATTAGACGTGAGTAGCCGCGCCGGGGTTTTCTTGGGCATAGACGTTGGCACTCGGCTACGCCGGCTGCCAATTTCCGATTAAATAGGCGCCCGTAACCAGGCTCGATGGAGCCAGTAACTTGCGACCAAGAACTCTGTAGAATGGACGCCGGTCGAGGATGAGTGTCATGGAAGCACGAATCGAACGGCGAAATTTTTCGAGCGGCGCACCCTGGGAACCCATCGTGGGATACTCGCGCGCGGTGAAACTTGGTCCTCATGTTCACGTCTCGGGAACTACGGCCACCGGGGCCGATGGGAAGATTGTCGGCTTGGGAGATCCTTACGCCCAGGCTATGCAAACTTTGAAAAATATTGAAACTGCTTTGAAGATGGCTGGGGCCAGCCTGAAAGACGTCGTTCGCACTCGGATGTTTGTGACCAATATTGCGGATTGGGAGAAGATCGGCCGAGCCCATGGCGAGTTTTTTGGTGGGATTCGGCCGGCCACGTCCATGATTCAGGTCAGCGCGCTAATCTCTCCCCAGATGCTGATTGAGATTGAGGCCGACGCCTATGTCACTGATGGAGACACAGAGTGAAGCACTTTGGTTCGTGGCTGTTTCTTAAATGTCTGCCGTGAGCTAAGTTTCCAGGATGACTTGCGCGATGGCCTGATCGACAGTGTGCGAAATGGAGAGCGCGGAGTTTTTCACTCCCAGCTGGGCCGCGAATTCCGCAGCCTTCCCGTGAAAAACAATGTTCGGGCGTCCCCCCGGCATGCGCACAACTTCGCAATCGAGCCAGCGCACTCCGTGGTTCCAGCCCGTTCCCAGAGCTTTCATCGCAGCTTCCTTGGCCGCAAAGCGGGCGGCGTAACGTTCCACCCGGTTGGCCTTCGAGTCACAATAGCGGATCTCGCCGGCAGTGTATATCCGTTGCAGAAACCGGCCATGGAAGCGCTCGATCGCTTTGCGTATGCGCGGAACTTCCGCGATGTCAATGCCGGTGCCAACGATCATAGGAAGAACTTTCAATTTCCAACTTGCAATTGCCGACGGTTACGAGCTCCTTCGCCATTCCACGAAAACGGCAATCGCCAATCCGAAATCTAGAGCAACCGGTCACCGCGATAGATCAGCCGTCCGTCCACGACGCACGCTTCGGCAGTGAGCTTATGAGGCCGCGCCGTTCCGGGGCCATCGATATGCTGCACCTCATGACCGTGAGCGACCAGCCAATCTGACACCAGCATACGATGACAGCGGAAATAAACTCTCTCCGCACACATGTAGGCTGTCGGCGATTGCTCCGCCAGTGAAGACAATTCGGCCATGGCATTCTCAAATTCGGGCGTGAGCATGTGATCGGCGTAATTGCGAAAGCTGACGTTGCGTAGACCAAGGTTGGGCGATTCATCAAGAATCTTCTTGCGATAGCCGCCGAGAGACTTCATCCAAACGTAGTTGATTCCGGCCACCGGCAAGCTCTTCTCCAGAGATTCGTGATTGAAATGCGGCAAGCGTCGCGACCTGGGGAAGGCGCGGATATCCACCAGGGTGCGAATAGCATGGGCATGCAAGGCCTCAATCAAGTCCTCGAACGTGCGAGTTGAATGGCCGATTGTGTTCAGGCGCGCCAATATGAGTTTGGATGCCAGTTGATCATGGACAGATTCGGTTCACGACATCTGCGATTGAACAATCCTGCTCCGGAAATACAGTTCGCAAATCCAGTAGCACCCGCCCGTCTTCGACGCGTGCAATCACCGGCGGATCGGATGTGCGAAGCCGCGCGGCAAGCTCCTCAGCGCCAAGGTCCTTACAGCTCAACGCCAAAAGCCGCGTCGGCAACACAGCGGACGGCGCGGCGCCGCCGCCGATGATTGACTCTCCGTCAACGATCGCGACTCTCCACTGCGATGCTGCGCATCTCGCTCTCAGAGCCTCGGCTCGATTTCCAATTGCTTCTTTGGAAAGCCGCATCATCCGCAACGCTGGAATGGCATCGTGATCCCGTTTCACATACGCCAGCAGTGTCGCTTCCAGAGCAGCGTACGTGAGCTTGTCCACGCGCAGAGCACGGAACAGGGAATTCGAACGCATGCGCGCAACCAAATCTTGCCGTCCGCTGATCAACCCCGCTTGCGGGCCACCGAGCAGTTTGTCGCCGCTGTAAGTGACGATGTCCACTCCGCTGCGCAAGCTGTCGAGCAAGCCCGGTTCACCGGTAATGCCAATCGCACGCAAGTCAAACAGCGCACCACTGCCCAGATCCTCCATCAGAGGCAGGCCGCGACCCCGCGAGAGTGTCACCAGGTCATCCACGGAAGGTTGCTCAGTAAAGCCCGTTATTTCGAAGTTAGAACGGTGTACGCGCAGCAGCAGGCGCGTGCGTTCATTGATAGCACGCTCGTAATCGGAGATCCGTGTTCGATTAGTAGTGCCAACTTCGCGCAGAATTGCCGCCGACTTCGTCATCACATCCGGAATGCGGAACGATCCGCCAATTTCTACCAGTTCGCCGCGTGAGACGATGACCTCGCCGCCTTCGGCCAAAGTATTCAGCGCCAGCAGCACCGCTGCGGCGTTGTTGTTGACGACAATGGTGGAGACGGCGGCCTGTGCAGGGACGGGACCGCCCGTCCTAGCCGACCCAAACCCGGCGGATTTCGTCGAAACGTCTGCTCGCAGGTAATGGTCGCCGAGAAGTTTGCGAAACAGGTGGTCGACGTGGACATCACGCTGGCCACGATTGCCCGATTTGAGATCAAACTCCAGATTTGAGTAGGCGGCTCCAGCCTGGCGAACATGCTCCAGCGCAACCTCGGCCAGCGGAGCTCTGCCAAGATTGGTGTGCAGGATTACCCCTGTCGCATTGACCACCGGACGCAGTGAATAGCCGAGATCCTGCCGAAGTTGGCGTTCCACCGCAACATCGAGGTTCGAGAGCGCGAGGTCGACACCCCGATCATCGAGTTCTCCCGAGCCGATCTCGCGCCGCAAACCCTCGAGCACGGCGCGAACCGCGTCCAACGCGGCGGCATGGCCATGATCGGCCCTGAGCGAGGACACTGCAGGAGCGTGCATAAGCTCATCCACAGAAGGGAGCAAACGGAAAAGGTCTTTTTGCGCAGCTTTCTTCACCGGGAAATTATCCCACGAACGGAATCTCATGATGCTTCGATCTCCGGTCTTGTGCCGATACCGAAGCCTTCAGAGCGTATGCAGATAGGCCAGCAAATCAGCCGTCTGCTGTGGAGTGAGCACCTGGCTGTAACCCGGCATGTCCTTGCGGCCATGGCTGATGATGTCTAACACTCGCTCGTCATTCGCGGGAAGTGCGCTCACCGAAAGATACTGATGCTTGAACAGGCCTTGCAGTCCCGGACCTTTCTTGTCTTTGGTCGAATAAGGCTCGTGACAACGCTCACAGCGATCTTCGTAAATCCTGCGTCCCGCCGCCTGCTGAGCAGTTAATCCCAGCTCCGCATCCGACTTCCGTCGTTGAACGTCACAGTCTAAAGTTGAGGCAAGAGAGAACCAAGCTACAAGCGCGGCGAGAACCCCCCGAAGGCATTGCGCTCGCGATGTTGCGACTGCTTTCTCGGACCGCTGCGGTAACACTCGCATGCGTCTCGTCGTGCCCGGATCTGTCAACACAGGAAGCGCGACCACCTTACAATAATAGAGCAAGCCATGCCCGTTTCCTTGAAGCGCATTTATGAACCAGCCTCGCGCAGCGACGGAGCCCGCATTTTGGTGGATCGTCTCTGGCCGCGCGGTCTCAGCCAGCAGCGCGCCTCAGTGGACCGGTGGCTGCGCGATCTTGCTCCTTCCCGTGAGCTGCGTGAGTGGTACCATGCCCACCCTGGGCTATGGAGTGATTTCCGACGGCAGTATCTCAAAGAGCTAGCGCGTCCTGAAGCCGAACAAGACCTGCGGACGCTCTACAGTTTCCCGCACCACAAGAAGCGCCTCACGCTCCTGTTTGCCGCCAAGGATGAAAGACACAATAATGCAGTCGTGCTGAAAGAGTTGCTGGACGGGATGCGGAAGCCACCGACCGGCACGGGTCCCGGCGCCATTCGCGCCATCAGGAAGCAAGATGCAGCGATGCGGCGCCGCTAGGCAATCCCTCAGATCGAACCCAGATTTTCTCCTACTCACTTTTCTGCCTTTGGCCCCGAGTTTTTGCACCTTCAGTTAGAATCGACCCAGATGAGAGCCGTTTTTCACTGGAGCCTCGGAGCGCGTGCCCTAGAACTCGGGAAACGCACGCTGATCATGGGAATCGTGAATGTCACGCCTGACTCTTTTTCTGACGGCGGCTTATATCTCGACAGCGGCACAGCGCTGGAACACGCTGTTCGTATGCTCGACGAAGGCGCAGATATCATTGATGTTGGCGGTGAATCCACGCGTCCCGGAGTGAAAGTGGGGGCTGCGGGAAATCCGCAAGCGCCGGCGGAATCTAACCAGCATGGAGTCAGCGCAAAGCTCGCGGTCACTGCCGAACAAGAACTCACGCGCATACTCCCGGTCATCTCTGCGCTCAAAAAACAGCGACCACAGGCAGTAGTCTCCGTCGACACCTACAAATCGAGTGTAGCGCGAGCGGCAGTGGAGGCAGGAGCAGAGATCGTAAACGACGTCAGCGGCTTTCGCTGGGATCGGCAGATGGCAAAAACGGTTACGGAATTGAAGTGTGGCGCGCTGCTAATGCATATGCGCGGACGGCCAGAGCAATGGCGGAGCCTGCCGCCGCCCGGCGACGTTGTGCTCCTGGTAAAGCGCGAGCTCAAAGAATGGACGGAATCGGCCATTCTCGCCGGTGTGCGAAGGGAACGAATCGCGGTCGATCCGGGCTTCGGCTTCGGCAAAAGTTTTGACGAAAATTATCCGCTGCTGGCTCGGTTCAGCGACTTGCAAGCATTAGGATTCCCGTTAGTCGCAGGCACTTCCCGTAAGTCCTTTATCGGCCGGACGCTCGCCAAAGATGGTAAAGACGCGCCCGCGCAAGAGCGTTTGTTCGGAACTCTCGCAACGCATACTGCGCTGCTCTTGAAGGGCGCACACATTCTGCGCACTCACGACGTAAAGGCGGCCGTGGAAGCAGCTCGCGTTGCCGACGCCATTCTTCAGGCGCGCTGAAATAGACCAACGGAACCTAAAACATCTTTGTCGAGTCCAGCAGGATGGTCACCGGCCCATCATTGACGAGTTCCACTCGCATCATTTCCTGGAATCGACCCATTTCGCAGCGCAAGCCGGATTTTCTCAGCTGTTCGACGAAGAATTCGTACATCCCGCGTGCATTCTCCGGTGGGGCCGCATCGTCGAATGAGGGCCGCTTGCCTCGGCGGACGTCTCCATACAGCGTGAATTGCGAAACCACCAGGATTCCGCCGCGTATGTCCTGAACACTGCGGTTCATTTTCCCACGTTCATCTTGGAAGATCCGCAACCCAACAATTTTCTCGGCCAGGTAGGAGGCGTCCGCCTCAGTGTCGGATCTGCCGACGCCCAGCAAAACCAGCAGCCCAGCGTCAATCGCGCCGACACTCTCATCGATCACCGTGACTTGGGCACGGCTCACGCGCTGCACGACGGCCCGCATCTGGTTTGACCGGCACGAGTGACCGCAGTTAGGATGCAGAAGGTATACCACAAGCCTGGATCGGTCACCGAATCCGCGCTTCCTTTACAGCCATTTAGCCGGACCATTACACTACAAACTCGCCTTTTTTTTGACGTGGCACGCGAAGGTGGCGAAATGGTGGACTACCCGAGCGCGGCCTGACCGGAAAAGTAGCGGACCGCGACCCCGGCGACCTGGCATCGGCGTTCGAACAAAATCGAGGCAAGCGAGGAAAAATATGGCAGCAGTGGACGAGAAAGTTAAGCAAATCATTGTGGAACAACTGGGCGTCGATGAGGGCGAAGTCACATCGAGCGCCTCGTTCGTAGACGATCTGGGCGCGGATTCGCTGGATACGGTCGAACTGGTCATGGCTTTCGAAGAGGCCTTCGACATCGAAATTCCCGATGAAGACGCGGAGAAAATCCGCACCGTGCAGGACGCGGTCGATTACATCTCCAAGCACTCGAAAGGTGGCAAGTAGTTTGGGACGCAGGGTCGTCGTTACCGGCCTGGGGCTGATCTGCGGAGTGGGCAATACCACCGGGGACGTGTGGAAAGCCCTACTTGCGGGCAAGAGCGGGGTTGCACGCATCACGCAGTTCGACGCCGGCAATTTTGCTTGCCAGATCGCGGCCGAGGTCAAGAACTTCGACCCTTTGAAGTTCATCGAGAAAAAAGAACTGAAAAAGATGGGACGTTTTATCCATCTGGCTATCGCGGCCTCAGACGAAGCCATGCAGATGTCAGGCCTCAAAATCACTTCAGAGAATGACGAACGGGTTGGGGTCCATATCGGCTCGGGCATCGGAGGCTTCGACATCATCGAGCGCGAGCATACCGCGCTGATGGAAGGCGGCCCGCGCAAGATATCTCCCTTCTTCATTCCCGCGGCCATCGTCAATTTGGCGGCTGGGCACGTCTCCATGCGCTATGGTGCAAAGGGACCAAATGAAGCCACAGCTACGGCCTGCACGACCAGCGCACATTCCATCGGCGATTCCTTCCGCATCATTCAGCACAACGACGCCGATGTCATGATAGCCGGCGGCTCGGAAGCCGCAATCACTCCCATGGGTGTTGGCGGATTCGCGGCGATGCGCGCTCTTTCCACGCGCAATGACCATCCCGAAAAAGCCAGCCGACCGTGGGACAAGGACCGCGATGGCTTTGTCATCGGCGAAGGCGCGGGCATCCTGATCCTTGAAGAGTTGGAATACGCTCGGAAGCGCGACGCTCCGATCCTGGCTGAAATCGTTGGCTACGGCATGAGCGGCGACGCATATCACATGACCCAGCCGGCGCCGGAGCATGAAGGCGGCTTCCGCGTGATGCGCAATGCCGTGCGCGATGCCGGCCTTCGTCCAGATGTCGTCGGTTACGTGAACGCGCACGGCACATCGACTCCGATCGGCGATACGCTCGAAGCTCACGCCATCCGCAATTTCTTCGGAGAGCACAAAGTTCCCGTCAGCTCCACCAAGTCAATGACAGGCCATCTTCTCGGTGGTGCGGGCGGGCTCGAGGCCGGAATTACCGTGCTGGCGCTTCGGGATCAAGTGCTGCCTCCAACCGTCAACTTGGAAAGCCAGGATCCGGAAACTGCGGGAATGGATTTTGTTGCCAACCACACCCGCAAGACGGAAATTGAATACGCCATGTCGAATTCTTTCGGTTTCGGTGGCACCAACGGGGCGCTGCTGTTTCGTCGCTGGTCGGCCTGACCGGCTCGAGAGAACTCTAGCTTTGAGTTGCGGCAGCCCTTGCGGTACAACGAATGGTTGGATTGCTGCTTCTTAATCGGTTAGGGGACTCTCTCAATCTGCAATAGATCTATAGACTTGCGTCAATTAACCCTGAGTGCCACTGAAGTAATGGCACTTTTGTACTTGCCTGACTAGCCCGTTCGGGTCTTTCCAAGTGCCAGATCGCAGGCCAGAATAGACTTTCGTTGCCTACGCAGTTCCCGACCATGGAAAAAGCCTTCGCTACCGCCTTCGCTACCGCCTCTCCCGTAAGAAAGGCCGCAGCCCGTACCGCGCTGGTCAACCTGAAAGACTCGGCACGAAGCCTTCTGTCCGAGTGCTTCCGGCAATTTGGCATCGAGACTGTGGCCATGTCCGCAAACGCCGCCGAGCGGCTTCAAACGGAGAAGTTTGAGGCCTGCGTGCTGACGCTTGACTCTGGCGCGGAGGCCGTGATGCAGGCAGCCCGCAGCTCGCGGTCAAACAGCCGCCTCGTGATTTATGGCGTCGGAGGCAATGCGCAACACGCCATACGCTACTCCAAGTACGGAATCAACGCCATGTTTCACGAGCCCTTGGAGCGGCCTGCTGCTCTCAAGTTGGTTCGTGCCACCCGTATTCTTGTCCTCCACGAATTCAGGCGCTATGCCCGCATCCCGGTCATGACTGAAGTCTCGCTGGTATGCGCCGACGGGCGCAGGTTAAGCACCAGCAGCGCCGAAATTAGCTCCGGCGGCATGTCGTTGAAGAGTGCGGAAGATATTTCTGCCGGTACCAACGTAGACGTTTCCTTCGCCCTGTTGACCCTGCCTCGAGTCAACGTTCGGGGCGTGATTAGCTGGCGCAAACCCAAATCGTTTGGGGTACGTTTCGATTCCGCTGATGAACGCCGCCACAAGATCAAAGAGTGGATCGATTCCTACCTTGAAAGCTAGCGCACCCTCTGATTTTGGATGGCGCAGCGCGCTGCAATCAATGCCTGCCACTGTCCAGGACCGCTGTCCAGGGCTTTAGCCCCTGTGCTCCCGCACATTACAATAGCCAGGTGAGCGAAGGCAGCACACCTCCAGCCGCTCCTGCTACCGCCCAGCCCGCATCCGGCGCCCGCCGCTTCACCCTCCGTCAAAGAATCATTCTGAGCCTGATCGTCTGGGGTGGATCCACGCTGATCCGCCTCATCGGCGCCACTCTGCGCGTTTGCGTCTCCCGCGAAGAAGAGGCCCCCGCCCGGGAAGCCCGTCCGCTGATCGCCTCTTCGTGGCACTCGTGCATCATTCCCTCGACCTACATATGCCGCAATCTCGGCATACGGGTGATGAGCAGCAACAGTTACGACGGCGAGTATATGGGCCGCATCGCCATCAAGTTCGGCTTTGTCCCCGTGAAGGGCTCGAGCAGTCGAAATGCGGTCCGCGCTCTCCTCGGATTGCGTCGCGCACTGCAAGGGGGTTGGACCGTATCCTTTACCCTCGATGGCCCACGCGGTCCACGTCACAAGGTGAAACCTGGTCCCGTTGCGCTGGGACGAGCCACCGGCGTGCCTCTGGCGATGTTTCACATTGCAGTCGACAAAGCCTGGGTTCTTAACACCTGGGACCGACTGATTATTCCCATGCCGTTCTCGCGGGCCCTGATGCGCATCGGTAAGTCCATTCCGGTTCCCCCTGACGCCACGGATGAAGATCTCGAGCGATACCAAGCCCAGCTACAGGAATCGCTCGACCGTGTGGTGGAGTTCGCAGACGCCAACGTAAGCAAGGTTGGTTCAGCCGAGTTTCCGTGTTACAAGCGAGATGCCTGATGCCAAGCCCCAGTGCACGATAAAAATTTGACTTCCACAACCCGGCCCCGGTAAATTCCTCACACGAGTTTTTTCTCGCTCTTTCAAAAGTCTTTCGATTTGCGCGTCTTTGCCATTTCGGCAAAGACAGGGAAGCGGGTGAAAATCCCGCGCTGCCGCGCAACTGTAAGCGAGGAAATAGCAGCCGGTCACTGGGGGATGCCCGGGAAGGCCGTCTGCCGCAATCGGATGCTGTCAGATCGCCGCGTTTTTAATGCGATCAAGCCTCATCCTCACTCGCAAGCCAGGAGACCGGCGCAAACCGTCCACCGCAACCCTTTCGCGTGTAAAGGAGGATGGTATGCGTGCACTTTGCGCTCTGCTTTTTGTTTGCTCATACTGGGCCGCGTCATTAGCTGCTGATCTCAAAGTCAAGGTGGTTGATCCCCAATCCGCAGCCGTCTCCGGGGCCCAGGTATCGCTGCTCAGGAACAACGGACCCGCCCTGCACACTGTCACCTCCGCCGGAGATGGAACTGTCTCGTTTGAGAATATCCCCGACGGTGAATACCAGGTGCAGGTTCTCGCCCCGGGATTCGCCAGCCTCACCGTCACTGTTCCCCACCCTGCCTCGCTCACGGCGCAACTCCAGTTGGCCTCGGCCACGGAGGTGGTGGTGGTGGTCGCCACGCGAACACCTGTTCCCGCAGCCGAATCGGGAGCCAGTGTCGCGGTCTTGGAGGCTGCACAGCTCCAGGTGATGCAGCCCCTTGACGCCTCCGATGCACTCCGCTTCCTGCCTGGCGCCATCGTGGACACCGCGGGGCAGCGCGGTGGCTTGGCCTCGTTGTTCGTGCGCGGCGGGGATTCCCGTTACAACAAGGTGCTCATCGACAGCGTACCGGTGAACGATTCCGGGGGCACCATGGACTTCGGGCCCGTCCGATTGACCGATGTCTCTCGGGTCGAGTTTGCTCGTGGCGCCCAGAGCACGCTCTACGGTTCCGACGCCATGACCAGCGTTGTGCAGACGTTCAGCACCACAGGCAATACCCACACTCCCGAACTTCGCTTTGGCGCCGACGGAGGAAACTTCGATACCGCCCATGGTTTTGCCAGCCTCTCGGGCGCACTGCGTCGCTGGGACTACAACTTTTTCGGCGATCAGTTCAACAGCGCCGGCAAAGGTCCGAACGACGATTACTCTAACTCTCTCCAAGGGGCCAACATTGGCCTCGAGCTCAACCCCAGCGCGCTGCTCCGCGTGCGTGCGCGTCATGCCAACAGCCACACCGGCGTGCAGGGCGAATGGGACTTCAACAACCAGCCCCGGCTTGCGCCCGACGCGGATCAGCAGGCACGCACCAACGATCTTTTAGGAAGCACCGAATTGACCCTGAGCGGGCCATCGGGCTGGCAGCACCGCCTCACCGGCTTCGAATATAACCACAGAAGATCCAACCAAGATAGCGTCCCCGATCGAGGCTGCGATCCTACGAACTTTGTTTTCCTCGACTGTCCCTTCCACGCCGTCGACCATTTCAACCGCGCCGGATTTGACTACCAGGGAGATTATTCCGAGCGCACCTGGGCGCACACTACCCTGGGCTATGAATTGGAAGACGAAAACGCCTTCGTGGGCGACACCAACTTCCCGCCCGTTACTCACGGGTTGCGGCGGAACCACGCCGGCTACGCTCAGCAGGTGCTACAGGTCAACAGGTTATCTGTGGTGGCCGGAGGCCGCTTCGTTCACAATGAAACCTTTGGCAACAAATTCGTGCCCCGGGTGGCATTGAACTACCGGGCGCTGCGTGGCGGCCAATTCTTTTCCGGGACCCGGCTGCGGTTTTCCTACGCCACCGGAATCAAAGAGGCGCGTTTCGAAGAGGCCTTCGCCAGCGGACCGGGAATCGTTCCCAATCCTCATCTGAGAGCGGAAGAAAACCGCGCCTTCGAGGCCGGGATGGAGCAGTTATTCCTGTCGGGACGGTATACGTTTTCGGCCATCTATTTCAACAACCGGTTTCGGAACCAGATTGACTTTGCCCTCGTCGATCCCTCCACATTCACGGGCGAATACGAAAACATTGACAAGTCTTTCGCGCAGGGCGCAGAGGTGGAATTCCACGGCCGACTGCTCTCGCGCCTATCCTTCGACGCTGCCTACAACTATGCCTCCACTCAGATCCTTGAGCAGCCCTTCGCTTTTGACCCGCAGCACGAGCCAGGAAATCCATTGATCCGCCGTCCCAAACATTCGGGAAGCCTGTTGCTCTCATACTTGGGTAGCCGCTGGGCCGCGAACTTGGGCGGCAGCTTTGTCGGACGCAGACCGGATTCTGATTTCTTCGTGTTACCCACCCCAGTGGATCACGCCGCAGGCTACGCCCGAGTCGATCTCGGCGGCTGGTACGCGGTCCATCCCCGCGTCACCGCTTACCTGAACATCGAGAACGCCCTCGAGAGGCGGTACAACGAAGTCGTGGGCTATCCCGCCTTACCCATCAACTTCCGCGCCGGATTGCGCTTCCGAATCGGAGGAGATTAAGAATTCACCTAGGGACAGCCGCCCCGGCTGTCCACCCGAGCGCAGCGAAGGTCCTTCTGAGTGGGGCGTGCCGGGTCGGCGCCTAGCTGGCCTTATCGGGCGAGGCGCCCGCCGGCGCGGGCATGGAAGCGGCCATCTTTGCGCCAAAATACTTGGCGCGCGCCAGCAGTAGTTTTTCGACCTCATCTTCCCCCAGCGGCTGCTGCCGGCCGAGCAGGTGCGTGACTAGGGCAATTTGGGCAAAGTGCTCTACGGTTTCCATCTTCATGTAAGCGTGCTCAAGGGTGTCGCCATAGGCCACTACCCCGTGGTTCGACATGAGAATGGCGTCGTAATGGGGAACGTAGGGGGCGAGAGTTTCAGCCAGTTCAGAGGTCCCGGGGGTTCCGTAGCGCGCCAAAGGAATCGACCCCAGCCCAATGACGACCTCGCACACTAACGGCTCATTGAGGGCCATGCCAGCCGCCGCAAAGCCCGTCGCCGTAGGCGGATGCGCGTGCACGATGGCCGTGATATCCGGCCGCAGGTCATAAATCAGAAGATGCATGCCAATTTCGCTGGTCACCGCCCGGCGCCCGGCGAGTCGGTGTCCTTGCCGGTCCACCACGACCATATCCGCCGGTCGCATGGCTCCCTTGCTCACGCAGGTGGGTGTGACCAGAATTCGCCGGTTGTCCAGCCGGATCGACAGATTTCCGTCCATCGCCGCAACGAAGCCACGCTGGTGCAGCATGCGCCCGAAGCGAACGATTTCTTCCCTCTGTTTGCGATCAGCCGCCATGGAGAGTTTGGGGGGAGCGGCGAAAACAAGCCGCAGTACAGCCTCCGCATACTACAGCACTGTGCGCCAAGAGACAATCCAATTTACTCATAAAAATATGAAATTTTCTCGGCCGATTCCAGAACAGTTTAACGCAGCCTTTCCCACTCTCTCCCTATAATCTGACTGGGTGCAGGTTTCCGACTTCCACTACCATCTTCCCCACGACCTGATCGCGCAAGAACCCCTTGCGGATCGCTCTGCATCGCGGATGCTGCACGTGGAGAAATCGAGTAGCCGCCTCTCGGATCGCCGGTTTCTCGATTTCCCAGATCTCTTGCGATCCACGGATCTCCTGGTCTTCAACAACACTCGAGTGCTTCCCGCCCGGCTGTATGGCCGCCGCGCCGGCATCCAATCGCAGCCACTGAGTCCGCACAATCCCGCCGCTAGGGATTTCCTTCAAGGCCGCGTCGAAGTCCTGCTAATCCGCCAAATCTCAACAGATGCCAACGACTGGGAGTGCCTGGTCCGCCCCGGACGCAAAATTTTGGTCGGAGAGCGCCTGTTTTTTGGAGTGAATGACGAACTTCAAGCGGAAGTGATCGCCCGGGCTTCATTCGGAGAGCGCAAGATTCGGTTTCTCCCCGTGCATGACTTTTTTTCCAGGCTGGAGCAACTTGGACACATCCCCCTTCCCCCCTATATTGCCCGCCCGGATTCTCCCGCCGACCGGGAACGCTACCAGACCGTCTATGCAGAAGCACGAGGATCTGTAGCCGCTCCCACCGCGGGTCTCCATTTCACCCCAGAGATCCTGGCTCGCATCAGGGAGCGCGGCATCGAAACCGCTAACATCACCCTCCACGTGGGCCTGGGAACATTTCAACCGGTACGGGTTGAGCGTGTGGAGGAACACAAGTTACACTCCGAGTCTTATTTCATTACCGCCGAAGCCGCGGCAAAGATTGCTGGGGCACTAAGGGCATCTCGCCGCGTCGTTGCCGTAGGTACAACAACAGTCAGGGCTCTGGAGCACGCGGCCCAGCGCGGATCCGGCACCGTCAGCGCGGGCCAAGGCGAGGCCAATATCTTCATCTATCCGGGATACGATTTTAGGGTCGTCAGCGCGTTGCTAACCAACTTCCACTTGCCGCAATCCACGCTGCTCATGCTGGTAAGCGCCCTGGGTGGCGGCAAAAACATTTTACGTGCCTATCAGCATGCCATCGCCGCGCGTTACCGTTTTTATTCCTACGGCGATTGCATGTACCTCGAGTAGTGTCCTAGCCCCGCCTGCACCCCTGCGCTATACTTTTCTCCGGAGCAGATCATGACCACCTTGGCGAAAACGGTCTCCATTGCGGATTTCGTAGCCGAATTGCGGAAGTTTCCCGACGCTGCCTTCGATCAAACCAAACAGATCTGGAAATTTCTTCAGGACACTCCGGTCGCTTCGGATTCGCTGGCCCCCTATCTCGCCTGGGACGCGCAGCATTACACCCGCAATTTGGTCGATAAGACTCCACTCTATGAGTTGGTTGCCATTTGCTGGGAGGTCGGCCAGGTCAGCTCCGTGCATAACCACCGCGACCAGAATTGCTGGATGGCTGTCCCCATCGGTCGCTTACAGGTTGAAAATTTCCGTGTCCTCCATCAGGACGTCGATGCCGGCGTGTGTAAGCTGGAACCCACCGATACCCTAGAGATGAATATCTCCCAACCATGCGCCGTCGACCCGCGTGAGCCCGTGCATCGTGTGCTCAATCCCCGCCCCTTCAATGCGCGCGCTGTCAGCCTGCACGTCTATTCGCGGCCCTTCGACACCTGCATCGTCTATTCAGCCGAACAGGGTACGTGTGGTGAGATTAAACTGCACTACACCACCGAATACGGCAAGTCCTGCAAGTGACTTCCGGAATCTTGGCGAACCGGAATCGGTCGGCGACAATCCATACTCAATGAACCCCTCGCAAGGACCACGCCAATGATGAAGAGATTCTCATGGCTGCTGCTCGGTGGGCTATTGGCATTAGGCTGTGGCTTTGTCCGCGAAAATCCGAAGCAAAGGTTGTTAGCCGTGTTCAATCGACTGCCGCAGGCCGACTCCGGTAAAGCGGAATCCACAGAAACCGAGCCGCCACCAGCCCCTGAGCCGGCCACGCAACCAATGATGAAGGTTGTCAGTCCCCTAGCCTCGTGGATGGGCAAAGACGAATCGGAACCACCCAGGCAGGAACCTTCCGCACCCAGAAAACCGCATCCCTCGGATCACATCGCTGGCTCCCCGGTGGGCAGCACGAACAGCATCCTGCATAGAACCTTCGCCGTCAGCACGCTGATAAAAGTTCCGTTCGAAATTCCAGCCCACGCCGCCACACCGCACCTGCACGGGACCTTCCGCTCTTTTGTCCAGCAGGCCGGAGCCCAGTCCGGCGACGACAGCGCGAACGTGGACTTTCTCATTCTGAACCAACAGCAATATGCCGAACTGGCTAATGGGCGCCCGAGCGAAGCACTGTTTTCAGCAGACGCGACCCATGACCAGGAAGTGAACCTCGGTCTTCCCGTCTCTGAGGCCGAACCACAAAAGTATTACCTGCTCTTCCGCAACAGCTCCAGGGAAGAGGGCAAGAAAATCGTGGAAGCAAACTTTACCGTGGATTTCTAGCCCGCATTTTCTGCTGATAAACTATCAAGTTGTCTCCACGAAAACAATCTTCGCTAGCAAAGGTTGAGGCTACCATTCCTTCGCCCGGACCTTCGTCTGCCCGCAAAGTGGCGCAGCCGCAGGCCGGTGTAGACAAAGGTCGAATCTTCCTGATCGACGCCATGTCGTTCATCTTCCGCGCCTATCACGCTATGGCGCGGCAGCGCCCGATGTCGACCAGGACTGGTCTTCCCACAGCGGCGATTTACGTCTTCCTCAATATGCTGCGCAAGCTGCGTGATGATTTTGCGCCAGAGTACTTGGCAGCGGTTTTCGATGTGGCCGCACCTACCTTCCGCGATCAGCAAGCCGAGGCCATTACGAAAGTCCGTAAGTTTGACATCAAGACCCAGACCTTCACCGAGATCGAATACAAAGGTTACAAAGCCAATCGCGTCGCCATGCCCGAGGATCTGGCACAGCAAGTCCCATACATCCGCCGCGCGCTGGAGGCGTATCGCATACCGATTCTCGAGCTTGCGGGTTTCGAAGCCGACGACGTGATCGGAACTCTGGCCCGCAAGGCCGCAGCTACTTCGCACTTTGTCTACGTGGTCTCCAGCGACAAGGACATGATGCAGCTGGTGAATGAAAGAGTCTGCGTCCTGAATCCGCCTAAAAACAATTTGATCTGTGACGCCGCCAAGGTGGAAGAAATCCTCGGCGTTCCGCCCGAGCGCGTGATTGATATCATGGCTCTCCGCGGTGACAGCATCGACAACATTCCCGGAGCTCCCGGCATTGGCGAAAAAGGGTCCGTCGAGATCATCAAGCGCTTCGGCTCCGTAGAGCAAGCCCTGGAGCGCGCCGCCGAGGTCGAGCGCAAGACCTACCGCGAATCCCTGCAGAACAATCGCGACACGATTCTCTTCAGCAAGAGCATGGCGACCATTGCCACGAACGTTCCCGTGGAACTTGATGTTGAAGCCATGCGCGCCGGCAACCCCGATGCGGAATCGCTGAAAGCGCTTTTCACGGAATTGGAATTCACTTCACTGCTCAAAGAGTTGTTGCCGGTCACAGAAGTTACGGAAGCGCACTACTCTGAGGCAAATTCTGCCGCGGATGTGGAAGCGGTTCTCAATTCCGTAGTCGCAGGTGGCGCGCTTGCAATCGCCATCGAGCAGGCGGAAGTCGCCTCCACGCCAGAAGAAGAACCCGCCCAAGAGGAGTCGCAAGGAGGCATGCTGCCGCTCAGCGCGGCTACCGCCGCCGTAACCACAGCTGCATCGCGCCGCGCCGCGATATCCGCAGCTGCGGGCTCGGCCATCACAGTGCGTCTGGATTCAGGCGAACCAGCAGCGAAACTCCGTGCCGCCCTGACCGACAAATCCGTGGCCAAAGCGATCCACGATTACAAATCCGCCCTTCACGCGCTCGATGCTCTCGGTGTCAATCTTGCGGGTGTAAAGCACGACTCCACGCTGTATTCATATCTGCTCGACCCCACGTACTCATCACACCTCCTCTCTGACGTAGCTCTGCGCCGCTTCAACCTCAAACTCTCGGGAGAGCTTGCGGAAGCAGCCGACATCACCTTCAGGCTAGCCGTTGCTCTCCGCGAAGAACTTGAACGCGAAGGACTCGCGAAGCTTTACGAAGAAATAGATCTGCCGCTCATTCCCGTGCTCGCCCGCATGGAGCATTGCGGAGTAAAGATCGACACCAAAGCCCTGGCCAAGATGTCCACAAAGCTGGAGCGCGAAGCCGACGCCAAAGCCAGAGAAATCTACGATGTCGCTGGAACCGAATTCAACATCAGTTCCCCCAAGCAATTGGGCGACGTACTCTTCCACAAGCTAAACTTGCCTACCCCGGTCAAATACGGCAAAGGCAAGAAAATTTCGACTGCGGTCGATGTGCTCGAAGGCCTTGCCGAAGATCATCCCATCGCCCGCATGGTTCTCGACTACCGCCAGCTCACCAAGCTCAAATCTACTTACGTCGACGCACTTCCGTCGCTTCTCGACCCCGCCAGCGGTCGCCTGCACACCACCTTCGGCCAGACCGGAACCGCCACCGGACGCCTCTCCTCCGCCAATCCCAATCTCCAGAACATTCCCATCCGCACCGAGTTAGGACGCGAAATCCGCGCAGCATTCATCGCCGAGCCCGGCCACGTTCTCCTCGCCGCCGATTACTCGCAAATCGAACTTCGCCTGCTCGCCCACTTCTCCCGCGATCCCTTGCTGGTTGAGGCCTACCGCCGCGGCGACGACATTCACACGCTCACGGCCTCCCAAGTGTTCGGAGTTCCTCCGCTCATGGTGACGTCCGATCACCGCCGACAGGCCAAAGTGGTCAATTTCGGAATCGTCTACGGTCTCTCCGCCTTCGGCCTCTCACAAAATCTCGGCATCGAGCCTGCCGAAGCCAAGCAGTTCATCGCCGCCTATTTCGAGAGATACAAAGGGGTTCGCACCTTCATCGACAAAACACTTGATGAAGCTCGTCGTGACCTGAAGGTGAGAACGCTCTTTGGACGGGTGCGCCCCATCCCCGATATTAATAGCAAGAACGCCAACCAGCGAGGTTTCGCCGAGCGCACCGCCGTAAACACTCCGCTGCAAGGCACCGCCGCCGATTTGATCAAACTAGCCATGATCCGCATCGATGCCGCCCTGCAAGAACGCAGCCTGAAATCCCGAATGACCTTGCAGGTTCACGACGAACTGGTCTTCGAAGTTCCCGACAAAGAAGTAGAGACCATGCAATCTCTGGTCCGCGAGCAAATGGAAAAAGTTCACACCCTGGCCGTGCCGCTGTTAGTGGAAATCGGCATCGGCCCCAACTGGAGAGATCTCCAGGACTCCTAGTTTAAATCTCGTCATCCTGGCAATCTTGTCATCCTGAGCAAAACGAAGGACCTCTGCATCTTCTGCCTGCTCCACCGCTCAAGGGCCTCATCTCCTAGCGGGAGTTTACTGGGAATGGAGCAAAAAGAAACGTAAGTTCGTTATTTTGTGCGGCGTTACGGGTACGATTTTGTATTACCCACGCCCGCTGCAATGAGGTAATCGTCGCAAGCGAAAGAACTTCTGGCCAAGC
>WNFD01002392.1_pt1 | contig 39139 bp, 48 predicted proteins | sample 5400491 | NCBI WGS metagenome assembly WNFD01 (sample SAMN13153343, study PRJNA577476) | soil metagenome | isolation source: 120 cm saprolite under Douglas fir tree site 2 hole 2 replicate 2 | place: USA:California | collected 2015-04-18 | reverse complement strand
CCCGGCGCTGCCACGTTTTGAAAAGATGCCCGCGATGGGAGCGTCAAGGTAATCCGATGGCGTATGATGACGCGCTCGCGGCGCGTGTGCGGCAGGCTCTGAGCAGCCGGGCAGATGTAGTCGAGAAGGCAATGTTCGGCGGGCTCACCTTCATGGTCGCCGGCAATATGTGCTGCGGCGTCAACCGGAACGATTTGATAATTCGTGTCGACGGAGACACCAGGGCCGAAGAACTGGAGAGTCCGCACGTTCGCGAGTGGGACTTCATGAAGCGGCCGATGCGCGGGATGTTCGCAGTTGCTGCAGCCGGCTGCGCGAATCAGAAGACCGTCGATCATTGGGTAGACTTGGCGCTGAAGCGTGCCCTGTCACTGCCACCCAAGATGACACGTTCGGCGAAGGGGGGTCGGACGCGCCGCTGATAAGCGGAATGCCAGCGGAAACCTTGAAGTTGCTGCCGATATCCTGGTGGCTTGCAGTTGCGGACCGGAGAGCAGAACAAATTGCGCCGCCGCGAAGTCCCGCTCCCGCATGTGTGGCTCGGCTTTGGTGTGCGGCCTGACGAGATTCGTCGACGCCGCGGCGAGGTTGTAAGAAAAGCGCAGCTGGTTGATTAAGGTTCGAGTTCGCGGGAGCGCGACGCTCGACCGCGCTTTGCGTAGTCGCGGTGGAGTTCGTGCTCGTGACATGATCGCGGTCATGGTGCGGCGAAGCCACGACCCCGTTGCGAAGTTTGTCCGCTGGCTCGATGATGCCCGCCGGCTGAAGATTCCCAACTATGAAGCGATGGCGTTAGCGACTGCCGGCGCTGATGGACAGACATCGGTTCGTTTCGTCCTGCTCAAGGGAATCGACCAACGCGGCTTCGTCTTCTTCACTGATAACCGCAGCCGCAAAGGACGTGAATTGCGTGCTAACCCGCGTGCGTCACTCGCCTTCTATTGGCAGCCGAACGGGCGACAAGTACGGGTCGAAGGGCGGGTCGAGGAAGTCGCGGCCTCCGAAGCCGACGAGTATTGGTCCACCAGGCCACGGCGCAGCCAGCTCGCTGCGAGCGCCTCGTATCAGAGTGCGCGGCTCCGCTCACGGGCGCCGCTACTCGCGCGGTTGACAAGACTCGCCAGGAACTTGCGGGGCCGCGAAGTTCCGCGCCCGCGTGTGTGGCTCGGCTTTCGGCTGCGTCCGGACGCGATTGAGTTCTGGACGCATCGCGAACATCGTCTGCACGATCGTGAAATTTACTTGCGCCAGGGGAATAACTGGCGTCGCGAGCTGCTCCAGCCGTAGACGGCTCCCCGCGCTCTTGGTTCTTACTGAGGCCAGCCTGACCGCGAAAGCACTCAATGCGAAATTACGATCACGACGATGCAGCGCTAATCTTCACACGAAGCGCGACATGATCTGCTCGCCCAGGATCCGCATATAATGCAACTGGCTGTCGAGGCGTCCGCCAACTGGACCGACCCACAGCTTGGTGGCACCCGCACCCGCCAGTTCTTCGATACGAGCAATCCAGTCGCCTACGTTGCCGGCGAGAGCAAACCGCCTGATCGCATAATCCGTTAAGCCTAGTTCGTCCATTCGCCGCGGATTCCGGCCCTCATGGAGCACATGGTCATACAGGACGTAGCCATCGACATATTCCTGAATTTTGGCGCGCAAATCGTTGGGTACGTGTTTGTCGTCGAGGCCCTGTCTCATCGAGTGGTTCAGGATGGAGGATACCGAAGCTTTAACGTTGTCGAGCGCCTTGTCGCGATCTTGGTGTAGCGATGTGCGGGTAGTGAACCAGATGTCGATGCTGGCCGGGTCGCGTTGGGCCTCCCGCGCGCCGGCGTGAATCCGCGCAACCGTGTCGCGGATAACTTCCGGCAACAGGCCGGTACCGGCGATAACCCCATCGCCAATTCTCCCGCCCAAGTGGAGCATCTTCGGCCCTTCAGCGCAGATCGAGATGGGAATGCGAGCGCGGACCACCGCCGACGACCATCGGACGCGTTGCGCCCGGCCCTGGTACGTAGCCTCACCGGTCGCAAGTAAGTTGCGAATGCAGGCGACGAAATCCGCAATGCGAGCGCGTGAGGCGATTTTGTAGCCGATGTTGAGCACCGCGCTGTCCCCGCTAGCGATGTCCACGAAGGCCCGTCCACCCGTCAAACTATCCAGCGAGGCCAGAAAAGAGGCCATCACCTGTGGTTCGCGAGTCAGCGGATTGGTGGGCCGCAAACCCACGCGAGCCCGGGATGAGGCCAATCCTATGACTGTGGCTCTTACGAAGGCGTCGCCACCGACAAAGGCAGAATCGTAGGTACCGATTGCTTCGGCTCCATAATCCTCAGTCATTTTGACGAGGTCAGAAAAACGCCCGGTATCTTCGCGGCTGAGCAAAGGCTCGCCTGGCGCCAAATTGATAGCGAAAGAGACTTTCACCAGAGATTATCGCCGGGCTCGCCGAGCCAGACGCTCCTTCCTTAGCCGGCAGGCAGCTCGTCGGCAGTCGCACGATTCAAGGCCGGTCCGAAGCAGAACTGTCACCCTGTCTTTCCGGCAATCAGCCTCACCTCTCCCGCAACAGAGCGGGAAGGGACAGGCAGGAACGGGCGAGACGCTTTGATAATATTCACACCCGAACTCCACTTACCTACATCGAAAGTGCGAGGCGGTCCAATGAAGGTCGAATTGTCTCATAATTGATTACGACCGCTGTCGGGCACCATGATATTCGCCGGTCTTACGGCACTCGTCTTGCTGCTGAGTGAAGCGCTTGCAGGCCCCGCTCTGGTAGAAGAGCGTTAAAAATTAACCGGATTTGGCAGTCATACAAAACTACAAAACTCTAAACGCCTCTTGTCCATTATACATAGCGATATGAGGACGATTCGGCCCGAGGAGAAACTACGATGCTTAAGTTCGTTTGCCTACTCCTGATGCTCCTCATGACGTCGGGGTGCTGTAAAATATTCGGAATCTGCACTTCATTCAATGTGCACACGTCGGCTTCCTCTCCTGACAGATTCGCCAGTTCAGACCCGCACGATAGTGCCGGTTCGCCAGCTTGGTGTAGGCTCCAGGTATCCGCTGAGTCGGGTGTGATACAACCTGCCGCCGCAATCGCGAGCAAGCCCCATTATTTGCCTCCCGATTGAGAGCAATTTACGTTGCTGGTTTAGTAAGTTTCCGAGTGGTCGGGAGAAGCGGACGGACGGCAACGCTAGCGCACGGCAACCTATACGCTCCTAAACAGCCGGATCTCGAATGTACGTGTTATTTTTTTCCGAACCATTCTGCGGCGCGGGCGAGCGTTGGATACCCTGACCCTATCTGGATCAGCACTCCGTGGCTCGAATGGGGCGAGATGAAGCCCTCGTACGAATCGGGACCGAATTCCCGCTCGTTAACAACTTTAATACCTTGCTGTTTGAGTTCGGCCAGCCGCGCTTTTGCGTCTGGCACATCGAGCGTCAGGTGATGAAGCCCTTCACCATGCTTGTCCAGAAAGCCGTGCAGAAATGACTCCTTCCCCAACGGCTCAAGTAGTTCGAGCGTGACGCCGTTCAGGTCAAATTCGAAGATACGATAACCTGCATCCGGATTGGCGTGCTCGTAGAGAAAACGTGCGCCGAGGGCGCCCTCGAAGAACTTACGCGCCTCGGCGACGTTCCTTACTGCGATGCCAATGTGGTCGAGCCCGCCTATTGGCCGTTGGGCCATGTGTTCACCGATCCGTTCGTCGCCTGCGGCTTCTCAGGACAGGCTCCGCATGTGCCACCGCGGAGCCTGCCATGGTAAGGGTTGTCGCGGCTCGGCATGCTCGCGCCGCGTCGCCATCGCACGCCGGCAATTGAGCTAGCCGGGCCTACGATCGCCGCTGACGCATCGTCCTAATCGTACACGCACGTCGCGGACTCCTTAGCTCGGCTCCGCTGCGCTCCGCCTAATCCGGCCAACTAGCCTTGAAGCTGGGACGCGCCTTCATCCGCTGCCACCACGCTTTAAGGCTGGGAAAATCGTTCGGGATTGAGAACCCGGCTTGTTCGAGATTCGCCAGCGGCGGAACAAACGAAATATCACCCAAACTAAACTCGTCGGCGAAGTATTCGCGCCCTTGCAGTTCGCGGTCGAGATAGGCGAAATGATCCCGCGCCTCCCGTTCGCCTTCGCCGATCTTATCACGATCGCGTTCGTCCGCCGGCTTGCGCATCTGCCAAAAAATCTTGAACAGCGACGGCATCAGGTAGGCGTCGGCATAATCCTCGAAAGCGCGAGCGCGTGCCCGTTTGATTGGATCGCGAGGCAAGAGCGGCTGTTGTGGGCGTGTATCTTCGAGGTATTCGTTGATAATTGTCGAGTCGTGGACAATGATGCCGTTGTCGATTAACGCCGGCACCTTGCCGACCGGGTTTATTGCAAGATATTCCGGCTTCTTGTGCTCACCAGAGGGCAAATCGAGCCACGTCGTATCCCATTGGAGCCCTTTTTCCAAAAGGGCGATGCGCGTCTTGCGCGCGTATGGTCACGGCTTATAGTCGAACATTTTCAGCATTGGCCAATCCTCCTCAACGCTATATCGCTTGAGCATCTCACGAGTGGCAGGCTGCGGAAAAGGCCTTCCGCAGCCTGCTTTCCCTCTCTGTAATCTCCCCCAGGGGGAGAACTAAAGGAAGGAAGCCAGTTATCGCAGGGTGCGGAAAGATTCTTCATAAACAAATTGGTTTTTCCGCACCCTGCAAGGTGACTCGTGTTCAATATTGAGAATTTAGTGAGCGAAGCACCGAATGGTCAAGGGCGGCTTGCCGCCCACCAATTATAAAAAATCCGTAATCCTGGTTCCGCTATGATCCCGAACCTTGGAGAGCCGTGGAAGATGCCGCCACTCGCAAAGATCTACGAAGCTTTTGGCGCAATTGGCGATGGCCGCGTCCAGTTCGAAGACGAACAGCATGCCCGGGTGCTCTCTTCGGATCTTAGCAAGACATACGAGGTCGAGATTTCTGCAGATGGCCGCGAGATTTCCTCCAATGACAACGCTTCATATTGGCAGGGCTATCTCGGCTACCCAGCTATCGCTGTAATGCTGATGCGGGGCTTATGCCCGGTACGAGCAGAGGCTATCACCGCGCTCAGCGGGGTTCATTGGAACGAATTGAACCGGCGTTTCCGGAACGACTACAGCCGCACCATCGAGGAAGTGATGCGACAAGCGGCGGAAAGCGGCTTCGATTCCGAAATAATCGCGGCAGAAGCCGAAGCGGTGTTGTCAAAGCTCGGCGAATTTGCTCCATTGAGGGGCCCTCGCCGCCGCCCTCCGCGGCTCATCCGCTAATACGAGCGCCGCGCCCGCCACGAACCCTGCTCGAGCAGCGAACCGCCCCCATAGCAGGTGTAGCCGCCATTGATGGTTTGGTTCACGTTGATTCCAGTAAAGATACAGCTCGTAGCATCCGGCATCATTACCCTAATGCTCATCCGTGCACGGGCGAAGCTAACGTCGATTACCTTGCCGGTATAGTTGGCATCATAGCAATCCATAGTGCCATACGCGCAGGTGTATCGGCCTGTGAGCTTCCCGTCCGGGCCTTGCAGCAGCGTTATAGTTACCATCTGCTCGGCGTTGCAGCGGCTCGGGAAAGGGGAATTCGCGCCGCAATTGGCCAGAGTCGTGCCCTGCCAGACACCAGCGAAGCCGGATTCGGCGTCGGCTGAGGAGGGGGCTTGTGCCTTGGACGCTTCGCCAGCTGAGCGATCCGCGGGCACGCTTGAAGGAGTCTCGGTGCCGGGGCCGGACGCGCATCCGAAAATCAACGTCGCGAGCAGGGCGTTTAAGATGATAGCAGCAATCCTGTAGGGTGGTTGGCAGGTTCGCATCAGAACCCTCTTTGGCCCCGCGGCCCCTCCCCCGTGACTCCTTCTGTATCCGGCTCTCAGGTGTATCTGGCTCTCAGGTGTATCTCGCTCTCAGGCGCCGAATGGACGACGATATGCTCAGCGTTCAGTAGCTCCGCTCGACGCGGAAGCCGCCCTGTTCCATCGGTCCGCCCCAATGACATCGATAGCGTCCCTCAAGGATACCGTTGTGTGGCATCCCGGTGAAACGGCACATCGAGCCGTCTTCGAGCATCACGGCAATGCGCAGCAATCTGGCGGTCATCTGGCCGTCGCGGATTACGCCGGTTTCGGCTAAATCACGGCAGTTCTCATTACCGAAGGCGCATTTGTAAGAACCACTGACGCGCGGGCCCTCCTGGAACATTGTAAGAGTAATATGCTGCATCGCCGCGCAGCGCCCCGGATTGGTTGTTGTGAGAATCGGACAATCGGCGAAACTTCTGCCTTGCCATACACCGGTCACGTTATTGGCCGACGCCGTTGTTGACCTGTCTATTGCGCATCCATAAACGAGTGAAAGAAGCGCTATGGGAAGTAGCCGTAGTGAGAGGTACGCGTGCATCGCGGTAAACCTCCGAAGGAGCTGTGGACCCAGCTGGAAACTAAAAGCGTCCAGTTTGCTAATCAAGGAAAAAACCGTCGTCGCTTGATCGAAGTTAAGCACGATCGGCATCAATTGAATTCAAATAATGCCGGCTTTGTCAGTCTGAGAAGGCGTAAAGCTCCGCCATCGAGCAAAGCAGGATGACAGGCAGCACGTTGCAGTTAGCCTTGACTGAAATTAAGCTTGGTGTTCAAAAGATATCCAAAGGTAGGCAGTTATTGACGTAATAAGATAAAGCTAGTATCTCTTCCGTAGCAACATAGGGGGGAAAGTATTCTATGTCGGCGCAAGAAAAATTGATCAAGCTCTCAGGGATCATCTTTTTGTTCGCATTAATGGTATCGTCGCCAGTCGCGAGCCACGCACAGAGTGCCGTTGAGTGGTTTAGCTGGGATGGGCCGGATCAAAGCACCGAACCTGAGAGTAAGAGCCCGCCATTGGACCTGAACGGTTGCTGGGAGGGAACCGAGCAGGATCACGGTGGTGAAGGGACGCTCTGGATCAACTTCGTGCAGAACGGTCGTAAGTTAACGCGGAGCACCACCGGAGCCATCTCTTTCAGCAACGGCCAACGCGGAAGTGGTCATCTGAGCGGCTCTGCCAATGCCACCAAATTCCACGTGGGACACATTTCCCCCGGCTGCAATGTCACATTTCACGGAGCGCCGGCGAGTGATGGCGATTTGATTGGCCACTTCAATTTCAATTGCCCAAAAAGCGGTATCCACACGCACTTCAAGGGAACCTTCGACCTGGCTTCCGACCCCGACGGCTGCAAATAGATCGGAGCGAGATGCGGTTGTTGAGCTTGCTGCCGCGCGCGAAATTGAGCAGCCGGCTGTCGCCACATTCTGCGCGGGAGCCCATCAAGCCTATTATCAGCCACCAGCATTGACCCGGATCGAGTGTCATCGCTAGTATGACCGAGCGGGGTGGAGCAGTCTGGTAGCTCGCCGGGCTCATAACCCGGAGGTCGAGGGTTCAAATCCTTCCCCCGCAACCAAACCTCTGATCGCCCGAACTTAACCGCACCAAAAGACGGCCCCGCATGGGATGATGGTTGGGATTTATGCTCGCGTGGGTAGAAACAGGTGCGAATTTCAGCGATCCGAAACAGCCATATCCCCGGCAGCGATGTCGCGCAGCAGTTCAACCAGTGGAGCCCGCGTAACGATTATCGAGGCGAAATGGCCGATCGGAGAGATCGTGAGGCATAGACTGTAGCCGCGGTACGAATACAGCGCATGCGTATCGAACCAGTAGCCGCCCTGTGGCGCGCCCATCCATTCTTTCAAGCCGATACTCAAGATCGAGTTGGCTTGCTTGCGATATAACGTATACGTCACCGGTGCACCGTCCGGCATACGGTCAATGCGGCCACCGGCGAGGTCATATCCGGCCAGCGCGAAATCGCAGAACTCCGGCGGCATCTGCATCTTCTCGTAGGACGAGGAGATGTCGGGCAGTTCATCCGATACATGATGAAGCGGATCGCTGTCCTCCACCCAGGCGAAATAGGCACCGTTGACTCGGCTAAACGCTTCGGCCGGAACGTTTGGCGCGAAACCTTGTGATAATTGGTTAAGCCGAGCAATGGCGAAGTCGAAGGCTGGCACCGACTTTGGGTCGACTGGCATCGCCTGCCCGGATATGCTCCTGAAATGACCCCGTAACATGACGGTTGAAGCTGCTAGAGCAATTACGACCAGAGCGACTGGCGCCAGATATTGCGCACGCTTGAGCTGGATTGCGAGCCATCGGCGTGCAGCATCCGCACGGTGACCCCTTTCGTCGCTGATGTTTCTTAGGCCGGGCACACCTTTCTCCAGGGCGCGAGAGAGCGTTCGCCGCGTAGGATCAACGCTGTTGAACCTTCCCGCCCTCCCGAGAATACCCGGCCGCTGCGGGCCACGTTCGGCCGCCTCGCCGAGTGCAGCTCGAATGCGCAGCCGCACATCGGCCGGCGCTTTAACCATTCCTACGTAACGGCGCACCGACGCCTTTAGCGCAAGTTCCTCGCCAAGCCTCGCATGGCATTGATGGCAGCTCCGCAGGTGCTCTTCGACCAGATACCGCTCCGGTGCCGAAAGCTCATCGTCGGCATCCGCGGACAAAAACTGGTCAATGTACTCGTGGCAATCCATCAGGCAATCTCAACACCTCGATCGCCTATGATCCCACCCGCGACGTAACGAGAGTGTTGCGCGCGGATTGCAGCAACGTGATTTTGCTGCCCGTCCAATCAGGCTACCGGACCATGACTAGCAGTCAACAAGGTGCACCTGAACGGCCTTCTGAAACGTCGTCGGCTATCAGCTTCACTACGTTCACTGATCAACGCTGTCAAGTACCTGTTTTTCCGCGCGAGTAAACGGCACCCTCCAGGCTGGCGCGCAGCAGCGAACGGGCTCGCGAAACCCGCGACTTCACCGTCCCCAGCGGGATTTTCAGAACATCCGCCACTTCCGGATAGCTTAATTCCTGAACATCGACCAGCAGCATCGGCTCCCTGAACTCCTGCGGCAACGCGTTGATCGCGGTTTCGAGATGGCGTCCGAGCCAACGTTGCGCGACGATTTCCTCGGGGTTGCAGGACTTACCATCCAGCACGAGTCCGGCCTCGGCTCCGTCTGAAGATTCATTGGTGAGTGCTGTTGCCGGATGGAGTGAACAGCGCCGCAGATTGTTTCTAAAATTGTTGTAAAGGATTGTCAGTAACCAGGCGCGGCAATTGCTGCCCGGCGCGAACTGGTGGAAAAAACGGTAGGCACGAAGAATCGTGTCCTGAAGCAGGTCCTTGGCGTCATCAGGATTTCCGGCGAGCCGAAGTGCTGCCGTATAAACCGCGTCCAGATGCGGCAACGCCACTGCTTCGAACTGCTGACGCGCGGTCGCTGAATTTATCGGTTTCGCGCCCATAATCCGCAAAGCGAGCATAGCACCGGCTGAGCCAGACGCCCAAGGATTGATGAATGCTCGAAAATGCGGACTTTGAGCCTTTAGCTGGCATTCGAAAAATCTTATTACCGCCAGTGCCGCTGCGATGCTATGATAGGGAGCCGAGTCGGTCGCAAACAGTCGTACTGTCGCGCTGTTCCAGGAGATTCTTCAATGGACAAGCTCAAGATAACGGGTGCGCTCCTCGCCACCGCAGTGGGCGTGCTCTTTATGACCCAGCCGGTGACGGCTGACAATTCACAAGCACAGGGCCAGGCGGCTCAGGTGAAGTGCGTCGGCGCGAATAGTTGCAAGGGCCAGAGCGAATGCTCGAGCAAGGCGAACTCCTGCAAGGGTCATAATTCGTGCAAGGGTAAGGGCTGGATTACCACTTCCAACACGCAGCAATGCGAACAACGCGGCGGTAAACCGCAGAGTAGCTGAATCGTGGAATGGCGTCGCCCCGGACGGGCTTCAACCCTTGGTCCGACGCCAGTCTGCAGGCGAGTTGTTCGACTGTGACTTCTCATTATGGCCAAGGCCCCCGAACGCTGGCCGATCTGCAGACTTCCCTCTATCGGCTGATAACTGCGCCCGGTGGTGTCGAAGAAGCACTCGCGAATGAGAGCGCACTTCACAATTGCGCACTCGAAGCGATCATCGCCGGCAATAAGGGGCTTTCGGCCCATGACCGCATCGGGATCTATGCCAATGCCTACTTCTACCGCTTGCTCGATGTCTTCAAAGAAGACTTTTCGTGCATATACAACGTGTTGGGCGATACCGACTTCCACAATCTGATCACTGGCTATTTGATTGAGTATCCATCAACCGAGCCGTCGCTCCTTTATGCCGGCCGCCGCCTGGCCGATTATTTGAAAACAGGGCGACAGGCTGGGAAGCCTGTCCTACAATTCCCTTTCCTGGCGGATCTGGCTCGACTTGAGCGGGTCAGCGCCGAAGCGTTCCATGGCGCTGACGCCGGCGTTTTGGACGAAGCATCGCTTCGCAGCCTCGCGCCCGAAGCGTGGCCGGCCCTCAGGATGCGCCTCCATCCGGCCGCACACATTTTGGATATCGAATGGCGGGTGGATACGCTGATGACCGCGATCAAGGAGGGGCGGCAGTGGGAACCGCCAGAACGCAGCCCCGTGGCTATTCTCGTGTGGAGGCACGAATGGCGGGTGCGCTATCGTGTGCTGGAGCCGGGCGAGCGTGCTGCACTGAAAGCTGCGGCCTGTAGCACGGATTTCGCCTCAATCTGCGGCGCACTCGCCATCGAACTGGAATCGGTAGCCGGCGTGACGGACCTGGCGCCGATTATCAACCGGCTGTTCACGGGTTGGCTTCGCGATGGCATACTGACTAGCGCAAGCGCTGATGTACACGGCGCGGAGCCAGCATAGCCAGTAATTGCGCCAGCGTCGCACGCATTCGATGGCGTGCGACAATTGCGTCGAGCATTCCATGGCGCAACAAAAATTCCGCCGTCTGAAAGCCGTCCGGCAGTTGCTGATTGGTGGTCTGCTCGATGACGCGCCGTCCAGCGAAGCCAATTACGGCGCCCGGCTCGGCCAGATTCAGATCACCGAGGCTGGCAAACGAAGCCGCAACGCCGCCGGTAGTCGGATCGCATAGGACCGAAACATACGGAATGCGCGCGTCCCGCAGTCGCGTTAGCGCCGCCGCCACCTTCGCCATCTGCATCAGCGACAGCGTCCCTTCCTGCATCCGTGCGCCGCCTGAGGAACTGAACACTATTATCGGCAGCCGCCGCGTGAATCCATGGTCGATCAACTGTGCGAGTTTCTCGCCAACTACTACACCCATGCTGCCGCCCATGAAATTGAAATCCATCACAGCAACCGCCGCCGCCCGTCCTTCGATTTTGCCGATGCCGGTCACCACCGCATCGTTGCGTCCGCTAGCCTGCCGGGCTGCTTCCAGCCGTCGCCGGTAAGGACGGGTGTCGACGAATTCGAGCGGGTCTCCGCTCGCCAAGTCAGCAAAAAGTTCACGCCAACTGCCGCGGTCTATGGTGATAGCAAGCCGCTGCTCAACCGTCAGGCGCAGATGATAGCCGCATTTCAGGCATACGTTCAGATTACGTTCGACTTCTTTGCGGAACGCGATCTCTTTGCAACCTGGGCACTTGACCCAGATGTCCGCCGCGCGAGAATCCGGGCCTGCGCCGGCATCGCGTGCCGCTAACGGCGCCTCTGCAGCTTTGCCGGCCAGCTTACCTCCGCGCTCGGGGGTCGGCTCTTTCTCACTAGTAGTGTCGCGCTTCTCCATCCGCTTGATTTATTCGATTCGAGGCACTATCGCTGACGCGGCGTCTGCTTTGATGCTATCGATTCAGCGCGGAGAAAGATGGGCGGCTCGGTAGCCACCTCTATGCTGAACTCGTTCCTGGCCCCAGGCGAGCGGCGCTGATCGCCTTCTTCAGCAAGCCGGCGAATTCGCCGACCGCTGCGACTAATCCCTCGGATGCCACATGTTGCTCGATTAGCTGTGAAATCGCGCTGCCCACAACCACTCCATCGGCGAAGCTAGCGACTTCGCGGGCCTGTTCCGCGGTAGAAATTCCAAAGCCCACGCCAATTGGCAGATCGGTAATGCTCTTTAACGCTATTACTTTCTGTTCGAGATCAGACGCCAATGCCATACGCGCACCGGTCACACCGGTCACGGATACGTAATACAAAAATCCCGTGGCCGACGAAGCGATCATTCGGCTCCGCTCGGGCGGAGTCGTGGGAGCGAGAAGATAAATCAGGTCGAGACCCTCAACACGCGCGGGGACTGCGAGTTCCAGAGCCTCCTCGGGCGGCAGATCGACCACCAGCAGGCCGTCCACTCCGGCACGTTTAGCGTCAGCGCAGAGCCGTTCGCATCCGTAGCGGAAGATTGGGTTGAAATAACCAAAGAGGATGATCGGGATCTGCGTATGCTTTCGCAGCTCGGCGACGAGCGCCAGGATCGCCGGCAGTGTGGCGCCGGCAGCGAGTCCGCGGGCGGCAGCGTGCTGGTTCGCCGGCCCGTCCGCCATTGGATCTGAAAACGGCACGCCCAGCTCGATCAGGTCTGCACCGCGCCTTTCTAATTCGAGCACCAGCCGCTGGGTGCGTTCGAGGTCAGGATCGCCGGCCACAATGAAGGGAATCAGCGCGCTCTGCTTGCTCCCTCGTACCTGGGCAAACTTCAACGCAATCCGGCCGCTCTCTACGTTTTTATTGGCGGATGCCGATCGCATCAGAGATCGACGCTTAAAGCGCGTGCGACAGTCTGCATGTCCTTGTCGCCGCGGCCTGAGAGATTGATGATCATCACCTGCTCGCCGGCGAGCGCCGGTGCCAGCTTTACCGCATGGGCAACCGCGTGTGCACTTTCCAGGGCCGGAATTATGCCTTCTGTTTCCGACAAAAGCTTCAGGGCATCGAGCGCTTCGGCATCGGTGACCGCGGCATACTCGGCCCGTCCACTGTCCTTCAGCCATGCCAATTCCGGACCGACTCCGGGGTAATCCAGTCCGGCCGCGATCGAATGAGTCTCACGAATCTGACCCATTTCGTCCTGCAGCAGATAGGTCCGATTGCCGTGGAGCACGCCAACAACGCCGGCTGTAATTGTTGCAGCATGCATCGAGCCGCTGAGTCCCAGTCCCGCGGCCTCGACCCCAATCAACCGCACGCCGCGGTCTTTGAGGAAGGGGTAAAAGAGGCCGATCGCGTTCGAACCGCCGTTAACGCACGCTATCAGCAGGTCGGGCAATCTACCCTCCTGCTGCATGATTTGCATGCGCGCCTCACGCCCGATTACCGACTGAAAGTCGCGCACCATCATCGGATAGGGATGGGGCCCGGCGGCGGTACCGATCAGGTAATAGGTGTCGCGGACGCTGCCGATCCAGTCGCGCAGTGCTTCGTTGAGCGCATCCTTGAGACTCTTGCTGCCCGCATTGACCGGCGTGACCTTGGCGCCTAGCAACTTCATGCGAAAGACGTTAAGCGATTGACGCTCGACGTCAACGCTCCCCATAAAGACCTCGCATCGCCGTCTGAAGAGCGCCGCCATTGTAGCGGTGGCAACACCATGCTGTCCCGCGCCAGTCTCTGCGGTGATGCGCGACTTGTTCATCCGCACCGCCAACAATGCCTGCCCCAGCGTGTTGTTCACCTTGTGCGCCCCGGTGTGGCATAAATCCTCGCGCTTCAGATAGATTCTGGCCCCACCCAAGCGCGCCGTCAGATTAGCGCAATAGAATAATGGTGTCGGCCGTCCGATGTATTCACGCGCGTAAGATCGGAGCTGGCTGCGGAATTTAGGGTCTCGTCGCGCTTCCTTATATGCCTGCTCAAGTTCGATCAACGCCGGCATCAGAGTCTCGGCGACGTAGCGCCCGCCGTACGGTCCGAAATGCCCGCGACTATCCGGCAGATTTTGCATTGAGGATAAAACTCCTGAGGCTGGCCGGATCTTTGATGCCCGGCGCCGATTCGATACCACTGGCAACGTCAACCGCGTACGGACGCAGCGCCGCGGCCTGCGCAACATTTATCGGACGCAGGCCACCGGAGAGAATCACGCGGCCGAGTTCAAGTCCGCGCAAGCCGTCAAGCGAGCGCGAATGTCCGGTACCGCCAAATAATTGCGGATGCCAGGTGTCGAGCAGCACATAATCAGCCCCGCAGCGCTCGATCGCATCAGCCGACACAACGCCCTCCAGCCTGAGCGCTCGGATCACCTTGAGGGGCCATCCCAACAGCGCATTATCGTCTTCCTCGCCATGGAATTGTAAATAATCGAGCTTCAGCTCGCGCATCCGCTGCTCAATGTAGCTGCGTGCGCTATTGACGAAAACACCGACCACTTCACAACGATTGCCGATCACACGGCGGATGCCGCGTGCCTGTTCAAGCCTGAGTGAGCGGGGACTGGGCGGATAGAAATTCAGCCCAATCATGTCGGCGCCGAAGTCGATCGCTAACTCGGCGTCTTCCTCGCGAGTGACCCCGCATATCTTTATCCTTACCATCGCTGACGCTCAGCCCGCTAAAGGTTTGTCCTGGCTGAAAGAATTCACCAGGGCGGCCAAGGCAACACGGGGATTGCCGCCGCGCAAAAGGCTTTCGCCGATCAGAAAGGCACGCGCACCGTCGGCGTAAAGCTGCCGGATGTGCTCAGCGGTTTCGATTCCGCTCTCGGAGACGAGCAGGGCGCTGCCCCGATAGCCGTGTACTAACTCAGAAGTGGTCGCCAGATCGGTTCGGAACGTGTGCAGATCACGGTTATTGATGCCGATGAGTTCGGCGCCGAATTCGCACGCCCGACAGAATTCCTCCCGATTGTGGACTTCGACCAGTGCAGCCAGACCTAGCTCGCGTGCCAGTGTGGCCAACGCGTGGAGCTGATCCGGTTGCAGCATCGCCGCAATCAGCAGCACGCAGTCAGCACCCGCAGCCCGCGCTTCGTACAATTGATAGGGATCGAAAATAAAGTCCTTGCGCAGAATAGGCAGCTCAAGCGCGGCTCGAACCGCCGACAAATCAGCGAGCGAGCCTTTGAAATGGCGGTCGGTCAGCACAGAGACGGCCGCCGCGCCGCCGGCCTGATAATCATGCGCGACCGCAGCCGGATCGAGCCCCGGCAGAATATCGCCCTTGCTCGGCGACGCCCGCTTCACTTCGGCGATAATTGCCGGTTTGCGGCAGTGCAGAGCCTCGACGAACTTTCGCGGTATTGGAGTACAGCGCGCCGCCGCCTTGATCTCATCGAGCGAGACGTGTTCACGTTGTGCACCGAGCTCTGCACGTTTGGCGGCAAAAATCTGGTCGAGAATGGACGGCATTGTTAATCATCTCACAACGGGCGCGCTTTCTCTTCTTTGTGTCATTCTCGCGCGAGTGGCTGCCGCGCGCGAAGAATCCCGGTTTTTCTCGCCGAGCCGTTTTCCGGGATTCCTCGCGCGGCAGCCATGCGCGGGAATGACAGAAAACTTGCGTGCGATGTGCCGCTGCGGGACTGTCTTCTCCTCTCGCTACTCACTTCTTTTCACTCTCGTCCAACTGCTGGCTTGCGGCCCTCATCGCTTCGAGTGTTTCGAGCGCGCGGCCTGAGGCCAGAATCTTTTGCGCGAGGTTCACCCCGTCTGAGAGAGTTTTCGCGCCGCGACCGACATAAATAGCTGCACCGGCATTGAGTGCGAGGACATCCCCGGCAGGGCCCCGGTCACCGGCTAGTGCGGCCTCGAGAAGCTCGGCGGCATTCCTCGTATCTGCCGTGAGAAACTCTGCTGGCCCCCCCGGCTTTAGACCGAAATCATTGGGCGAAATCTCATATTCGTCGAGCTCCGGCCCTCGCACCTCGACAACTTCGGTGGAAGCGGCAAGTGAAATCTCGTCGAGTCCGTCGTTCCCGTGCACTACCATTGCGCGCTCGATCCCGAGCGCGGCAAGTGCCTGCGCCATGGGCCGCAATAACCGGCGTTCCGCAACACCCAGGAGCTGATAGCGCGGACCTGCCGCGTTAGCCAGCGGGGCCAGCAGATTAAAGAGCGTCCGCACACCGAGTGTGCGCCGCAGCACCGCCAGCCGTGCAAGCGCCGGATGATAGGCGGGAGCAAACACGAAGCAGATGCCCGCCCGCTCGAGGCATCTCCGCAATCCTTGCGGGTCTAAGTCGACTCTGACCCCGAAGTACTCCAGCACGTCGGCGGCGCCAACCCGTCCGCTGACGGCACGATTGCCATGTTTGGCGACGGGTATGCCAGCGGCCGCCGCGACGATTGCCGCTCCGGTCGAAATGTTGAACGTACCTGCCCCATCGCCGCCCGTTCCCGCGGTGTCGAGCACTCGTCCCCCGTCGAGCTCCAATCGACGCGCCCGTTTGCGCATCGCCCGAGCGCCGCCGGTCAGCTCCGAGGCGGTCTCTCCCTTCATCTTGAGTGCAATCAGAATGCCGGCCACCAGCGCGTCCGGCACCACATCATCGAGAATCTCGCCGATGACGCTCTCGGCTTCGTCAGCGGTTAGTGAACGGCCCTTCAGCACCGTTTCAAATGCCTGGCGGGCGCTGCTCATATTTTTTTATCTGATCCACTTCGCCGACTCGTTGATTTGCTCTGACCCGAAGCGGCTTTTGCTAATTTCAAGTCCGGCCAGGAAGTTGCTCAACAATTGTTTGCCTTCGCCGGTGCCGATCGACTCAGGATGGAATTGCACGCCTTCAATCGGGTAGTCGCGATGCCGCAATCCCATGATCTCGCCTTCGGCAGTCTGCGCACTGACTTCGAGACATTTCGGCAAGCCCTCTTGCTCGACCAGCAACGAATGGTAGCGCATCGCCTCGAACGGGTTCGAGAGGCCGGCGAAAATTGTCCTGCCGTCATGCATTATCGGCGAGGTCTTGCCATGCATCAGCCGGGAGGCGCGCACGACGCGTCCGCCGAAAGCTGCGCCGATACACTGATGACCCAGGCATACGCCGAGTATCGGGAAATGACCGGCGAATTGACGCAATAGGGGGACAGAAATTCCTGCTTCGGCGGGCGTGCACGGTCCCGGCGAAATCACGATCGCGTCAGGGTTAAGTGGGCGCACGCCTGCAACGTCGATCGCATCGTTACGCCGCACGACCAGCTCAGCGCCCAGTTCGCCCAGATATTGAACCAGGTTATAGGTGAATGAGTCGTAATTGTCGATTATCAGGAGCTTCGGTTTCATGGTCGTCTCTTAATCCTGTTGACTCACTCCTCGTCCCTGGATTTCGAATTCGTGCGCCGCGCTCAACGCACGGATCATCGCACGTGCCTTGTTGCAGGATTCCTCATATTCGGCGGCCGGATCCGAATCCGCCACGACGCCGCCGCCCGCCTGGATGTAAACGCGATCGCCTTTGATCAGCAACGTGCGCAGCGCAATTGCAGTATCGGTGTTGCCGGTGAAGCTGAAATAGCCCACCGCCCCGGCATAAACGCCACGCCGCACCGGCTCCAGCTCGTCAATAATCTCCATCGCGCGGATTTTCGGCGCGCCGGAGACCGTGCCTTGGGGAAAGGTCGCCTGAAACGCGTCGAACGCATCCATCCCGTCGTTCAGTTCGCCGACCACATTCGACACGATATGCATCACATGCGAATATCGCTCGACGGCCATCAGCTCGGTCACTTTGACCGAGCCAATTTTCGCGACGCGGCCGACGTCGTTGCGTCCGAGATCGACCAGCATGATATGCTCGGCTAGTTCTTTCGGGTCGGCGAGTAGTTCACGCTCCAACGCCAGGTCTTCAAGTTCATTGGTCCCACGCCGGCGCGTCCCCGCAATCGGCCGGAGGGTTATCTCGCGCCCTTCCACCCGCACCATCGTTTCCGGTGACGCGCCGACCAGGGTGAAGTCACCAAGCCGCAAATAGAACATGTACGGTGATGGATTGATCGTGCGGAGGCTTCGATAAAGGTTGAACGGATGCGCCGTCAAAGGGGCCTCGAAGCGCTGCGAGGGTACCACCTGAATGATATCGCCCGCCGCAATATAGTCCTTGGCCGCCGCAACCATCGACCAGTAGTCCTCGCGCGTCATATTCGAGGTAACCTTGATCTCGCCCTCCTCCCCCATTTTTTGACATGGGGGAGGGCCGGGGAGGGGGTGCCTTTGATTTGGCGCCGAGCCTTCCAGACAGGGCGTGAGGGCAACGCCCCGCAGCCGGTCAATTGCACGTTCGATCTTTTCCTGCGCAGCGCCGTAGGCCGCGGCACTGCTGTCGAATTCATCGAGCGGCATGTTCGCGATGATTTTCAGCGTCTGGCGCACATTGTCGAACACCAGCACCGTATCGGTAAACATCAGGTACAGTTCGGGCACGCCAAGATCGTCGTGGACGCTGTGGGGAATCCTGGGCTCGAACAGCCGTACGATGTCGTAGGCCAGAAAGCCGACTGCGCCGCCAAAAAACCGCGGCAGTTCGGCCAGCTCGGGGGCGCGGAAACGCTTTAGTTGATCGCGCAGCGCCTCAAAGGAATTATCAACTCGACGCGATTCGATACTGGCACCACCATCGCCGGGGGAACCGGGCCGGATTATATCCAGTCGATTGCCGCGCGCTCGCAAGACCATCGAAGGCTCCGAGCCGAGAAAAGTGTAGCGGCCCCATTTCTCGCCGCCGCGCACACTTTCGAGCAAAAACGAATAATCGCCGCGCGCCGTCTTTAGAAACGCTGACACCGGCGTTTCCAGGTCAGCGGCTATTTCATGCGCCACTGGGATTAAATTATAGCCCTCGCTGGCAATAGCCTCGTTTGTCAGTGACTACAAAACCGCTGCGCAGGCGATTACGCCAGCGTGCCAACGCCAGTTCGCCCACGTTTCACGGATAATGCAATCTCCCATCGCGCTTCCAATTAGCCAATGTTCGGCTCATTTGTCAACTATGCTTTTGGAATACCTCTCTCTATCATCGGGAGAGGTCGGCGCGAAGCGCCGGGTGAGGGACCGCGAGGAAATGAACCCTCGTCGAGCGCGAACGCAGGCCAACGTCAGACCGCCGTTAGTGAAGTGCGATCATTCACGTGGGAAGCCGGTGACCGGCGGCCACAACAACGGTTGCACCTGAAGGCGCGGCTTCGCCTTTACGGCTGAGTCAATTTAAAAAATCAATCGCGTTGCCGGCCCACATTCGTCGCTTTTCGTCCTCGGGAACATCCCTATAGATCTGGTCAATCAGCGGCTGGCTCCTGGGCCATTCACATTCGATGTGCGGGAAATCGGTGGCAAACATGATTTTGTCAACCCCGATATGGTGCCGCAGTTCTACTGCCACCCGCTCATACTGGACGCTGAAATAAATGTGGTCCCTGACGTAATCGCTGGGGCGGCGAGCCAGCGGCTTCACCCCCAAATAGTCCTGCGCCCATCCAATGTGTCGCTGGTACCAGAGGTCACAACTTTCCAGCCAGAACGGTACCCATCCCAGACGCGTCTCGGCGAAGAAAATTTTGAGCCGCGGAAAGCGCTCAAACACCCCGGACAAGACCAGTTGCCCAATACTCACCGCCGGCGGCAGGCCGAAGAGGGTTATCCATTCGAGGAAGCCGCGACGCATTCGCTGCATGATCGCCGGATCTTCTTTGGGATAGACAAACAGCCGCGGCGGAACCGGTCCCGCCACGCCCGCTAATGGATTGAGCTTGGTATGCACCGTAACCGCAATTCCAGCATCCAGCCCCGCGGCCCAAAATCGATCATCTTCGGGCGAGGGATAGTCGTTGCCGCTGGGAAAATTACCCAGCACAACGCCTTTCAGCCCAAGTTGTGCGCAATGATGCAGTTCCTCCACGGCGTCGTCGATGTTGGTCTCAGGTATTACCCCAATGCCTATTAGCCGCTCGTGGTTAATTGAGCAGTAGTCTTCGGCCAACCACTCATTGTAAGCCCGGATGACTGCGCGGTAGAGTTCATCGTCCTTGATCTTGCGCCAGATGACCGGTCCCGCCAGCATCGCCGGAAACAGCACCTCGGCGTCAATCCCATCGACCTGCTGTTCCTCGACCCGTTGTTCTGGCGAACCAGTGCCAGCCGCATCTTCGATCCTGAGGCCGAACGGCTGCCATTCGCCCGTTGGCCTGCCGGCTCTCAGGTCGAGGAAATTAGCCTCCAATGGCGACAGCCCTTCGATAGCCAGACCATCTCCGCCGTTCGGTAGCCGGACTGTACGAGGGGCGCGGTCACGCAAATGCCTGGGGACTCGCTCTCGCCAGCGCTCCGGTGGCACTTCGAGATGGCCGTCACTCGAAATCAGGCGGTATTGAGTCGTCATTGGGGCCTCCCGAATTCGATTCGCGTAGATCTTTCAGTTCCCCTGCGGCTGCGCTCAGGGCTTCGGCTGACCGGCTCCGCTGCGCTCCACCTAGTACGCTTCGCTCAGAGTTTGTGAACGAATTGGCAAAAGTGCTCGTTCGGGGGGAAAACATAAGCATTTTCAAGGGCTGATTGTTCGCAAAATCAATTCACTCACAAACTCTCAGGATGACAGTCGCGCGGTTGCGCTTCTGCAGCCAAAATCGCTTCGCGTAGATCCTTCGCTTCGCTCAGGATGACAGTCGCGCGGTTGCGCTCCTGTCAATTTGGCATACACGCCAAAGCGCGGACCTCGCTCAGCTCGCGGCGAAGTTTACTCCACGAGTCACCGCCGTCACTACTTACATACAAATAGCCAAACATACTATTTGCGATTATCACATCCGGCAAAGCCGGATTGACAGCAAACCAATATATCGTTGAATTTGGCTCGACCGGCAGCGCGGCACGCTGCCAGCTTCGGCCGCCATCGCGCGACCTCTGGATCGCGCCTGCATCTCCCGGCACATCATTGCCGTTAGCGACGAAGAGCACGTCAGGATCATCCGGCTTGACCGCAACACCGCGACAATACGATACGCGGTCCCGCTCGGCGAATTTGGGGAACGCGTGCAGCGTCCAGGTTTCGCCCTGATTGTTGCTGATCCAGATACCGTCGGGAGTAGTAACCAGCACCCTGGCGGGCGAGCCGGGGGTGATGGCGACGCCGTGAACGTCGGTGCTGCTTTCCCGCGGCCCGAGTTGCGGGAGATGCGCCCAGGTATCGCCACCGTCGCCGCTGCGAAACACTCCGCCCAATTCAACCCCCGCCCAGATGTTACGATGGTTGTGCGGGTCGATCACCAGATTCGTCACCCGAGGCGGGCCGATCGGGCATTCCTCGGCGATGCCGGCTGACAACCGTTCCCAAGACTTGCCCCCGTCGGACGAACGGAAGATCGCCGGCGGTTTGGTCCCCGCAAAAATCACCTCCGGATCCATCGGATCTACAGCGACCGACCAGATCTGCATCCCCGTCATCGGTGATTCCCGCAATTCCCAGCTCGCGCCGTTGTCGTCACTCCGGTAGAGGCCGACTTCGGAACCTGCGTAAATACGATGAGGGTTGTGCGGCGAAACCGCTAACGTTCGAATCTGCAGGTCGCCGGCTTTAGAGAAAAACGGAAGCTCCATCTTCGCTCGTTTCCAGCGTTCGCCGCTGTCGCGGCTGTACCAGATACCTGAGCCAACCGTTCCCGCACAGATCGTGAAATCGGTGGTCATTGGAGCCTCCAAGAAGAATCGGCCGTTGATGTGCTTCTTCCACTTTTATAGGACTGCTTGCGCTAGAAAACAATGTGAAATACAACGCTGACGGTGCCACTCCAAGAGCGCAAAACAGTTGCGGAAATGCTCGGCGAGGCCTTTCGCGAGATTGGGGTGCTCGTCGCCGTTTTCATACCGTTGGATGTGCTCGCTGCCGGAAGCAGATTCAGTTAGAGGTGGTTTTTGGCGACCGTCGGGATCGCCGCACCACTCTTTTTTTTCGGAACAGTCCTTGAAAGAATTAGGCGTGTGGATGGTGGGCAAGGCCTAAGCTAAAAAGAGAGCATCCGTGGATGGAGCAATACCTCGCAGAATTGACGCCACTGCTGATTGGCGTACCGGTGTTTATCATCGGGCTGTACTTCGCCCTCAAAGAGCGTGCAGCGAACAGACGCGAGCACGAGAAGAATCAGGCTCAAACCGCAGCATAAGAGCTAGGCGCGGACCCCGAATTTGCTGCCCTAAGACCTCCACGAGAAATTTTTCGCGTGCTGGCAGCTGCTATGTACGAGACGTGAATTGATGTTGCGCTTCGACGTTTTTATCGCATCTGCCATTTTTTGTTGGTTGCAGCGCATCATGCTTTGCTTTGGCTTCGTTCGTTTTCAATAGGTTTGCCAGGGATCTGGCGGCATCTCCTGGTTGAGTACCTGAACCGACTTGACGCCTTTAACCCGGCGTACAACCTCGCTCACAATATCATCCCAGGGCGGGACGATGCCGAGACCGACGACCTGCACCGCACCCGCAGAGCATTGCACCCTGAACGGTGCATTGCCGAGTTTGGGATGACTGAGCAGGGCGGCACGGACCTCGGCCACCAAAGCCGCATCGTGCAAGCGGGCCCATTGTTCTGCGGTGGCGGCACGATCAACTTCGCCCGCGAAGGACGCTAGCAGCGCCGCTGACGATTCCAATGGCACTGCGAAGACATTGAGCACCAGATTGTAACTGGACGGATCGTCGATATCGATGCCGAACAGGGTCTGAATGCGGGCACGGACTTCACGATCGTAATCACGCACTCGTCCCTCGGCCAACGCCGCCGTGAGTTTTTCCTCCTCAGCCACGATACGCGTGCGTTCCTTGATCGGGCCACATAACCGGACTCGCAGCCCACATCCCAGTTCGGGCAAAATCTGTGCAACCGAGCGCCCAATCACCACGAGCTGATCCCCGGCCATCTCCCTCAAAACCACGGCACGGAAAAATGCGGTAAATCGTCCGGTATCGGTTTTGAAGCGCATCCAGAAGGTGGGGCGGCGTTCGTCAACAATCGCAAGGGCTTCCGTCGGTACGTGATAGGTTCGCGACGTAGCTGCAACGAGCTGTTCCGAAGTCAGCAAGCGATAGCCCATCCGCTCGGCCGTCAAACGGGCGAGGTCGGCTCCGCGCATACCGACGTGCTGGGTAATGGCGATAATCGCCATCTTCGTCCCGTGCCGCTTGAAATAGCACCCCCAACATCGTCATGGTGGCACATGGTTCATCTCGCGTCCATCGGCAAACCGCACCGGTTTTTTTAGAGCCGGTGCTAACCCATTGGTTGGAAACTGTGGTATAGAGCATCGACATGGAAGCACCACTCAAAGGCATAAGGGTCATTGATTGGACGATCTTTCAGCAGGGGCCGTTCGCGACCACGTTGCTGGCCGATATGGGCGCCGAAGTCATCAAGCTCGAAGAGCGCGACAAGGGCGACCCGGGCCGTGCCGTCTTCGCGATCGGCGGTGCTGATACTGCCAAGAAGGGCCTCAATTTCTACTTCGAGGCAAACAATCGCCACAAGCACAGCCTGACGGTCGACCTGCGCAAGCCGGCAGCACGCGAAGTAGTTTACAAGCTGGTCGCAAAGAGCGATGTGTTTGTCCAGAACTTCCGCAAAGGCGTGGCCGATCGTCTGGGACTCGGCTACAAGGACCTGAGCGCGCGCAACCCTAAGTTGATTTATGCCAGCGCGACCGGCTACGGCCCATTTGGTCCGGACAGCGGGGAACCGTCCTTCGACTACATGGGCCATGCCCGCTCGGGCATCATGCTCACCGGCCCGGCCGATATCAAAGATCCCATCTATCTAACCGGCGGCATCGCCGATCAGATGGGGGCGATCATGCTCGCCTATGGTGTGACGATGGCGTTGGTAGCGCGCGAGCGTTACGGCGTGGGGCAGGAAGTAAACGCCTCGCATCTGGGCTCGATGATGGCGCTGCAGGGACTGAACGTTTCAAGCCGGACGATCCTGGGTCATCAATTCGTGCGCAATACGCGGGAAGATTCCTTCAACCCGCTGTGGAACCATTACAAGTGCTCCGACGAACAATGGATCTGCCTCGGCATGATCCAGGACAAATACTGGAAGGACTTCTGCAACGCGCTACGAATCAAGGAATACATTGATGACCCGCGCTTCAACACGATGAAGTTACGGGGCAAAAACCGCCGCGAATTGATCAAGATCCTGGACGGCGTATTCCTCACCAAGCCACGCGACGAATGGCTGAAAATCCTCGACGAAGGTGGAGACTTCATCTACACAGTGGTCAACTCGGTCGATGATCTGCCCAACGATCCTCAGGTGCAGGCCAATGAATATATTGTCGACTATGACCATCCTGTTGCGGGCAAGACCCAATTGATGGGAGTGCCGGTTAATTTGAGCAAGACCCCGGGAAATGCACGTGGCCGTGCCCCCGAACTCGGCGAGCATTCCGAGACGATACTCACCGAACTGCTCGGCTATAGCTGGGAGGAAGTGGCGAAGTTGCGCGAAGATGGCGCGATCTAGGTAATGCTGCGTCTCCCCCTGAGGAGAGTGTCGATCTTCCGGCGCGGAAGCGCTTCCCCGGTTGTCATCCCGAGCGGAGCTCGCACTTCTTTCGCGGGCGAAGTCGAGGGATCAACGCGGGTGAGCCGAAGCGCTGAGCGAAGCCGAAGGGGATTTCCTGTTCCGTGCGTTTTCAATCCAATCGCTTCGCGTTGATCCCTCCGCACCCCGTTCGGCTCCGCTCAGGGCTTCAGCCGGCTTCTGCTCGGCCTCGGTTCACCGCTTCGGCTTGTGCCTCGCTCACTTGGTCGGGATGACAAGGCAAGCGCGCCACAGAATCGAACAGTCTCTAAGAGGGGAAAGCAGCAGAGAAACAGATGGAAATACATCAATTTTCAGCCGCAACTGAAGAGATTCTGGCGGGAGTACGTGCCTTGGAACCGGACATTCGGCAGGCCGCCGAAGCGATTGATAGGGAGCGGCACCTGCCGGACGCTCTCGCGCACTCGCTGATGGAGGCGGGGATCTTCCGCATGGGCGTGCCGCATGTCTACGGCGGTCCTGAACTCGACCCGATGGGCCAGGTGCGCGTAGTTGAGGAACTTTCGCGGCTCGAGGGCACTTCCACTTTGGCAGCGGATGTCAACATGCCAGCATAATGGCCTGCGGCTGCGTGGTGCATCGGGACGGGAAGCCGGAGTTAACCAGCAGGGGTGAGCCGCACATACGGGTGATGCTGGTACCAAAATCAAAGGTAACCATCGTTGACGTGTGGCAAACCACGGGGATGCGGGGCACGGGCAGTAATGACTATCTAGTCGATAATGTTTTCGTGCCTTCAGAAGAAAGTCCCAGTATGGCCGAGCCACCGTTCTGTCCGGGCCCGCTGTATCGTTTTCCGCAGATGTTTCTTGTTTCTCACGCGGGAGTTCCGCTGGGGCTCGCCCGTAGCGCGCTGGATTTCGTACAGGAGTTAAGCGCGCGTAAGCAGATCTCGCCCGGCGGAACCCTGATGCGTGACGATACGAATGTACAGGAGACCATCGCGTGGGCCGAGGCCCATCTGGCTGCGGCGCGCTGCTTCGTCTACGGTGTCCTGGAAGATTTGTGGAGAAGCCTCAACAAGGGGGCGCGGCCGACAACTCGGCAACATGCGAACTACCGGCTGATGATCACCTATTCGCATCAAGCAGCCAAGCAGATTATCTCGACGCTGTATGATCTCGCCTCAACCAGTTCGATTTTTCGCGCGAATCGGCTCGAACGCGACATGCGCGACATCTTGACCGCATGCCAGCACCGCGTGGTGCATCCGAAGATGTATCGTCCGGCCGGCCGCCTGCTGCTGGGACTTAGCCCCGACGAACCGTTCTTTTAGCTTGAGCGGTTCCGGCTCTTAGACTCCCCGTTCTTAGTAGCCCGCAAGCGTCCCTGCTTGCACTCCTCAATTCCTCAGTGCGGGCCATAGAAATAGGGTGATGCGTGCGAAGGCGCTCGCGTATCGTGGGCAAGCAGGGACGCTTGCCCTACTAAGCTTCAACCGTGCACGCTGCATCAGCCGGCCGCCTTGCGTGTCTTCTCCAATAGCCTGAGCAAGGTATAGACAGTCTCGGTCGCGGGCACCTTCATATTGTGGCGGCGGGCGGCGCGCACCACTGCACCTGAGATCGCTTCGTATTCGAGTGGTTTGCCTTTTTCCAAATCCTGCAGCGTAGATGTCTTGATCGCGGCGGCATTAAGCGACTTGCGAATCATCCCGAGCTGCGCGTCGACGCGGTCGTCGCTCACTTTCGCTCCTTCGGCCCGGCCTACCGCCAGTGTTTCAAGCATCAGCGTGCGCACGAGATTGAAGCCGTCGGGCTCTTCAAGCATCTGGCCCAGGGTAGTGTGGCTGAGGGCACTTACACTGTTGGTGCTGCTGTTGCCCATAAGCTTGTACCATCGAATCGTTTGCAGATCGGTGGTCAGCTCGCCCAGGATTCCCGCCCGGCGGAAAGTTTCAGCGAACCGTTCGGCGCGCGCAGTTACACGGCCATCAAGCTCACCGAATTCAATCTCGCCGAGAGCAGTATGGAGCACCTTGGCGGGCGCAACCAGTTCAGCGCCGACGCGCGAATTGCCGCCCATAACCATTTCGCGCGGGAAGGAACGGCACAGGACTTCCTCGTTCTCGACGCCATTCTGGATAGTCATCAGCACGCCGTCGCTGACCAGGCAGCCTTCAAGCTGCCGCGCGGCGGATTCGGTATCGTAGGATTTGACGGCGAACAAGACTAAGTCGTATGGGCCGAATTCGTGAGGGTCGCCGGTCGCCCTGACGGCCAGCTTGATGTCGCCCTTGAAGCTCTTGATTTCAAGCCCCTTCTGCCTCATCGCGCGCAGATTGTCGCCGCGCGCACAAAATACCACGTCTTCACCAGCTCGCTGGAGTTGCGCACCATAATATGCGCCCACCGCGCCGGCGCCCATAATGAGAATCTTCATCGGAGCCTCCGCCTCTCGCGGACCAAGCCTAGCGTATCGCTGAATCGTCCGCCATTGCCTGTTACGATCGGCTCGGAGAATTGCTCGATGAGCCAAGCCGACACACTATTTGAACTCGCCCGTTTCGTGCAGCGAATCAGTGCGATTGCGCGCACCGGACTCGCGTTCTCGCCGCAAGGGTTCGATGCGGAACGCTACGAGGAATTGCTACGCGAGGCTGCGCAATTGAGTACGCAATTATCTGAAGCCCCGCTGGCTGCCGCGGAGAAGTTGTTTAGCAAATGGCGTGAGAGCGTGGGTGACGGCTACGATGGCTATGTCACCACCGCGGTCGGGTGCGGCGCGATTGTTTTTAACTCCAGCAACGAAATTCTGATGATAAAGCGGGCCAACGGGCGCTGGTTTTATCCGACCGGCTTTTGCGACGTCGGCATCTCACCTGCGGAGAATATAGCGCGCGAAGTGCGCGAGGAAACGGGCCTGTTAGTCACGCCGCTCCGGCTCATCGGCGTGACCGACAGTCTCAAGTTGGGGTCGCCGGGACGCCATCTCTATTCGCTGCTGTTCTATTGCCGTCTCGATGGAGGTGAAATCCGGCCCCATCCGTTGGAGGCATTGGAGGTCGGTTTTTTTCCGCTCGAGCAGATTCCGGAACCGCTGCACGCGACCAGCCGCAAATGGATTACGCTCGCGCGCGAATTCCATTTCGAGGGCCGTGTCGAAGCTTATTTCGATCCGGTGTGAGCGCTCCTAGCTGGCGAGAAAGGGGTTGCGGATAGTTAGCGCTCCGATTCTTTTACCGTCCTGCATGTCCTCGGTGAAGAGAACGGCGCAGTTGGCTTGGCTTGCGGCCGCTACGATGAGCGCATCGTAAAAGGCGAGGCGATGTTCACGCGCCAAGGTGATGGCCGACTCATGAAGATCGAGGGTCAGCGGAATCGGTGGATCTAGTATTGTTCGCAGCGCCCGCAGCGCGCTCTCGACCTCTGGCCAGTGGAAACGGAGTTTGCGCCGCGCCACCTTAGCGAATTCGTTAAACACCTGGATGCTGACTATGCCACCATCGCCGAGCAGCTTTTCAGCGCTGCGTGGATCGCCCGTCGTAAAAGCGTAGACCAAAATGTTGGTATCCAGAAAAGGCTTAGCGCTCATTCGCCTCGTCGCGATCGAACTTAAAGCCCTTCGGCAATGGACGTTGTAGTTGCTTTATTTTTGCCAGGGCCATTTCGCGGCTGCGGTCGCGCGCGACCTCGAAACGCCGCTTGCCGGCGACTACGATCTCGATATCATCGCCCGCCTTCAAGTCGAGGGCATCGACGACGGCCTTCGGCAGGCGAACCGCCAAGCTGTTTCCCCATCTTGCGACTTGCATGAGACAACTCCTAAATCTACAACTCCAATGTATATCAGAAAGGGCAATGATAACAGTTAATAAGCCGTTGCGCGGCTTGCGACGCGGGCCGCCAACACGTACGTCGCTACCGCAAACATGCATGCAATAGTGGCGGACAGTACGAAATTCGGCAACGAGCCAATTCCGCCCGGTTGACCCATGTATAGCGCTTCGCGCAGAGCTGCCACGCCGTAAGTCAGCGGATTCACCCGCATCAACCAACTGAGCACTGCCGGTGCGCCGCTCTGTGGCCAGAATGCGCCCGATAGTAACCATATCGGGATAAGAATCAGGTTCATGATTGCGTGAAAGCCCTGGGTCGACTCGATCCGCCAGGCAATCACCAGTCCGATGCAGGTGAGCGCAAACGCAATTACCGCCATCATCGCCGCCGCGACTACTATGGCAGCGATGCTCAGACTGATGCCGGCCAGCGGCGCCAGCACCAGAAAAATACAACTCGGGACCCAGGCGAGCGTGGTGCCGCCCAGCGCCTGTCCCATCACAATCATCGGACGCGAGATCGGCGCCACCAGTACACCTTGAAGAAAACCCTCGCGGCGATCTTCAACGGTGGAGATGGTCGCAAAGATCGCCGTAAAGAGCAGCACCAGCACGATGAACCCGGGATATAGATATTGGAAGTAATTCATCCCAGGCGGCATTCCAGCAGGTCTGAACGAGGCTTTGAGCCCTGCGCCCAGCAACAACCAAAATACCAGGGGCTGAAGGAACGAGCCGATTACGCGGCTCCGCTCCGCGCCCAGCGCCGCCCCAGCGATCACTGACCTTCCTCCTTGCCGGCGTGAAAGCGCTGACCCGTCAGATGGACGAAAACGTCCTCGAGCGTCGGCTTGCCAAAGGTGACCGTTTCGATCCGCTCGCCAAACGCCTCGACCACGTCACGCAGGAACTCGTGTCCGCGCGGGCGCTCGATCCGCAGGCTGCCGTCAACCAGCACCGCCTGCGTTCGCATCCGGACTTGGATTTGTTGGCGCAAAGCCTCCGCGTCAGTTGCGTTGATCACAACCACATCGCCGCCGACCCGTGATTTCAATTCCGATGGTGGCGCAAGCGCCACCAGCTTTCCCTCATGCAGGATGCCCAGCCGATCGCATCGTTCGGCTTCTTCCATATGATGCGTCGTCAGAACGATCGTGACACCCTCCTCGTCGCGCAAGCGAGAAACGTAGTGGAGGAACTCGCGCCGCGCTGAGGGATCAAGCCCGGTGCTGGGCTCGTCGAGAATCAGCAGTTCCGGCTGATGAAGAAATGCCTGAGCGAGTTGGACTCGGCGCTGCAAGCCTCCGGAGAGGGTCTCGGCCAAATCGTTGGCACGTTCGGACAAGCCAAGCCACCGGAGCATCGCGGCGCTGCGCTTTTGCAGATGCTCACCTTTGAGCCCAAACAGATGCGCATGGTGCATCAAGTTTTCACCGACCGTAAGCTTGCGGTCGACGCTGGGATGCTGAAAAACGACGCCGATCCGCCGGCGTAACGCGGTCGTGTCAGCGCGCAGGTCGTAGCCGAGGATGCGCGCCTCGCCTGCTTGAAGCGGAACGAGAGTCGACAGCAGTTTGAACAGGGTGGTTTTACCACTGCCGTTGGGACCGAGCAGGCCGAAGATCTCGCCGCGCTCAATTACGAAACTGAGGTCATCAAGTGCCCGCCGTTCCTTATAGCTAAAGCTGAGTCCGTTTATCTCAACTGCGAGACTAAGCTTCTGCCCGGGCCGCAGTTCAGTGACCCCGGAATCAATCGTAGAGAGAGGCTCTTCCATAGTCGGTAAAAGTACGCCGTGTTTCATTATTTCGCAGGCTGCGGGCAGACGGCAACCGCATGCCCGAATCAAGCTTGGGCCGAATGTTCAAGCACCCTTTGCGATGGTCCTTAGTCAGCGTGCGATGGGAGTTGCGGTTGATGATTCGGTTTCAATGGCCACGAACCTTGAAACTGCTCTGCCCGGGGGCACCGGCTTAAGCCGGTGGCTCGATTTTCTACATTCCGAAGCTAGCGCTGCTAAAGGCAACGTGGTCCGCGGCCCGAAGAATTAGTTAGTGGGACAGGCGTCTCTGCCTGTCGAAGATGCGCGAGCGTCTTTGCTCGCGCGACCTTTTACAGCCGCTCACCGGTCCAACGGCTAGACCCAGGGGTAGTCCCCGATCTCGCGTTGCATCTGACGGGCGGTGAACGACTTCCGGAATGCAGAATCGCCTTGAGTTCGTACCCGGCAAACGGCGTGAGAAGCGCCCGAACATGATCATCCATCACGACATAAGCGGCCAGTTGATAGCGCTGACCCTCGAAGCTCTTCATCGCCGTCACCACCAGCTCGCGCTCGCTGGCGTCAAGCTCCTCCCGACCTCGAGCGAGCCGCCGGGAACAAAATAGGGGACCTGGGGTGCCTCCAGTGAGGAAGGATTCTCCGGTAGCCAGATTCCTTGACTTATTCGCGGTGGCACGGGCGGGGACGCCCGCGCATCGTCGACAGGCAGGGACGCCTGTCCCACTAATCTCCAGCCACCAGACTCTAATGCCGCCGATCGCGCTGACGGCGCAAAATGTAGAAACTCCAGGCGCTTGCCGCGCTAAAAGCGCAACGCGCGCTGTGTATCGCTATTCCGAGGGGAGAAATGTACACTCCGCCCACAATATGGCAGGCATCCCTCTGGAAGAGTACCTCCGCGAACTTAGCGACATTCGGCGGTCCGGTTCGGCTGTTCCTGAGACCTCCTATTACCCCGCCCTCGCCGCATTGTTGGACGCCGTCGGGGCAACTCTTAAGCCCAAAGTCCGTTGCATCGTAAATCCAAGCCACGGTGCGGGATTCCCCGACATCGGCCTGTTCACGCCTGACCAGTTTCATAAAGCGTCGGCGGCTGAACCACTGTCGGGCACAAAACCGTCGCGCGGCGTGGTCGAGGCGAAACCGACCAGCGACGACGCTTTTCTAAAGGCTGACGGTCCCCAGGTTTCGAAGTATTGGAAAGCGTACCGCCAGGTGCTTGTCACGAACTTCCGCGACTTCGTCCTCGTGGGCGAGGATTCCGAGGGGAAGCCGGTCAAGCTTGAGCACTATCGGCTCGCGCCAAACGAGGCGGCCTTTTGGACCGCCGCCAGCCACCCACGGCCTATCGCAGGAGAGCAGAACGACGGATTTGTCGACTTCCTCAAGCGCGTGATGCTTCACGCGGCGTCGCTGGCAACGCCCAAAGACGTGGCCTGGTTCATGGCCTCGTATGCGCGCGAGGCCCTGCGGCGCGTGGAAAAGAAAAGCGATGTGCCAGCGCTGGCCGCCATTCGCGGCGCACTCGAAGAGGCGCTTGGAATCGAGTTCAAGGACAAGAAGGGCGATCACTTTTTTCGGTCGACACTGGTGCAGACGCTCTTTTACGGAGTGTTTTCGGCATGGGTGTTGTGGACCCGGGAACATCCCCCAGTCAGCAAAGAACATTTCGACTGGCGCACCGCGGGTTACTACCTCCGCGTCCCTGTCCTCGCTGAATTGTTCCATCAGGCCAGCAATCCGGCGTCGCTCGCGGGGCTGGAGCTACCTGAAGTGCTCGACTGGACCGGTGCGGTCTTGAACCGGGTCGATCGCGCGGCGTTCTTCAGTTCCTTTCAGGAACATCATGCGGTCCAGTACTTCTACGAACCTTTCCTTGAAGCCTTCGACCCGGAGCTGCGCAAGCAGCTTGGCGTCTGGTACACGCCCCACGAGGTAGTGCGCTACATGGTTGGTCGCGTCGATCGGGTCCTGCGTGAGGAAATGAACCTGCCCGATGGATTGGCGGACCCCAACGTCTACATTCTCGATCCCTGTTGCGGCACCGGCTCTTATCTGATCGAGGCGCTCGACCGGATCGCGGTAACGCTCCGCGCCAAAGGCGGTGACGCGCTAACGGCGCAGGAAATCAAGCGGGCGGTGATGACGCGCGTCTTTGGCTTCGAGATCCTTCCGGCGCCCTTCGTCGTGACACATTTGCAGATCAGCTTGCTGCTTCAGTCGTTGGGTGCGCCGTTTTCGGAAACCAGAAAGGAACGCGCAGCCGTCTATCTGACGAACGCACTCACTGGATGGGAGCCGCCGGACGGGTCCAAGCCGCAGATGCTGCTCGGATTCCCAGAGCTTCTCCTTAGCAGCGCCGCGATTTCGCGCCCGAGTTCAGCGGAACTGGATGTTGACACTGCCCTGACTGGCGTTACTCGCGGCAAAATCCGCGCCGAAAGGGCCAAGGACTGAACGATTTGTACGTCCGATTCTACCGGATGGCCGAGCGCCGCATCGTAGCTACCTGTCATGGCCGCTATTGCCGGAACTTTTACCGGCCTCGTCTCCGGGAGTGCAGACGAGCCGTGATGAAGTCGTGGTGGACATCGATCGGGAGCGGCTGGTCGACCGCATGGAGCAGTATTTTGATCCGGACCTCAACGACGCTGACGTTCGAGCCGTCATGCCAACCGCCATGACAGATGCGACAAGGTTCGACGCCAGAAAGACACGGCGATATCTTGTTCGGCGAGGCTTCGAAGCAAAAGAAGTCGTCAGGTATTGCTACCGGCCCTTCGATAACCGTTGGGTATACTGGGAGCCCGAAACAAAGCTCCTTGACGAAAAGCGTTCCGAATACTTCCCTCACGTATTCGACGCAAACATTTGGCTGGCCGCCGTCCAGCAGAACCGCAAGAGCTTCGACCCGCCCATCGTTACTCGGAAGCTCTCCTCCCTTCACGTGATAGAGAGGGGGGCCAACCTGTTTCCTGCTTTCCTCCATTTATGCTGGCCGTGATTGCTGTAGCTTCGCGCGAGGGTGGCGGTTCGCTTAATCCCGACGCAGGTGACCTCGGCGTCACTGCCGGATGGGGACACAACGGCGAGGGCGGCGCCGTGATGCCCGGCAAAGGGAAGGCGTTTGAGCGCGATTACACTGCGAGGGAACGCGAAGCGATTGCCGCAGGTGCTGCTTCGCTTGGCCTTTCTCAAGAGCAAGCATTCAAGTTGATGGGCGAGCGCACGATTGATGTTTATCTAAAACGAAATTGCGTACTGGAAAAACATTCCGCTCCGCGTTTGGGAGTACACCATCGGCGGCTATGATCAAGAAATGGCTCAGCTACCGCGAGCGTGAGATTTTAGGACGCGGCCTGAGCACAGACGAAGTCCACGCAGTCACAGAGATCGCGCGGCGCATCGCCGCGATTCGTCTGCTCGAACCGAAGCTGGACGCCAACTATGAAGCGATCGCCGGATCAACCTACCGATGGCCCAATTCAGAGGCGGTATCACCCAATGAAGCAACACGACCGCGTATGTTTCATCATGGGCAAACCTGACAACGACGTGATACGGGATCTTCAAAGACCAATTGCGGTCCAAGACTTGCCGAAGATTTTCGGGTTCGTGTAGGCATCAGAGGTCAAGGAAGAATGCGAGAAGGAGGGAAAGCTGTCCCGAGTGCGCTAGCGTAGCGCGCGGTGCCGAGCCCGCGTTCTTGCGCTGTCGGAATGGGCGAGTGTGTCGGCGGCGTTGTCCAGGAATTTACGGCCGGAAAGCGAGCGAGTGAGAATCGGGCCCAGTTTCGCCAGTGAGGGAAGGTCGCGCACGTCCATCTCGGCTGCCGGCGCAATCGCCAAAGCAACGCGCGATGGATACATGTACGACGCCGGCGGGGTTCCTGATGGGCGCGCAGAAGAGGGCGGCTCGAGAGCCGCCCCTACAAGGATTTCTACCCTATTTGCGAGAATGCGAGCCCCGCATCGAATTGGAACATCATTTTCAAACGGCGCGGGTGTCGTGCTTGCCTGCCAGCCTTAACCGCAGGTGCTGCTTCGCTTGGCCTTTCTCAAGAGCAAGCATTCAAATTGATGGGCGAGTGCACGATTGATGTTTACCTAAACGAAATTGCGTACTGGAAAAACATTCCGCTCCGCGTTTGGAAGTACACCATCGGCGGCTACCACGTGATCAAGAAATGGCTCAGCTACCGCGAGCGTGAGATTTTAGGACGCGGCCTGAGCACAGACGAAGTCCACACGGTCACAGAGATCGCGCGGCGCATCGCCGCGATCCTTTTGCTCGAGCCGAAACTGGATGCCAACTACGAAGCGGTGATCAGATCGACATACGAATGGAACTCCGGCGCACAGCCAGCGGCCAGTGAAGCGTAGGAGGACAACAATGCGACATCAGCGATCAAAAGTTGTGCCCCGCACCAGATGACGAATCGGCCCGGCCGCGATGCGTTTGATCGTCAAACCCGCCGCTAGCGCGCGGCCGGACGCGAGAATGCAGCGGTGAGAATGGCAGACCGCCAAATCTGTAATCCACTCACGGTGGAATTTCGGCTCGTTTCAAAATGACAGCCAGATCAGCGGTCCGGCATTCTTTTATAACCGCGGCATCATGGTTACTCAAGAAACCGACTATGATAACAAACAATAGAAGATGCGTTACCCGTATGACCCGAGAGAGCTCCGGTCCCTATCCACGAGCCTATGCCTCAGATTCCACTACGGGGACTTCCCCCTCCGGGAGTGAACCCGCCCGGCATGAACCCCGACCAACTCCAAGCGAGAGCGGCGAGCAGGCCTTCTGAGGCGGCCAAGGGGGGACAAAGCCTCTGGGATCCGAGCGGTGGGGAATGGCGTTACTTCGGTAGTGACCAATTTCACAACCCGCACTGGGATTATAACCCGTGGAATCGTGATCCGAACACGCCGTGGCAGAATATCCCTATCGGGAGCCTTCCCGTAGAGAAGTGAAGATGAGTACCCACAATCGATTTATTGCGTGTTTTCCTTCATTCTACTTGGGCGAGGCCGCGCTCCTGCTATCGGTTGACAACGAAGCTATCGAGTGGCTCATGTCGTGCTTCGGCCAATTGTCGGCCGCTCCTCTCGGGACTAGTCGCCCTCGGTTCCTTATCGGTGACGGAAATCCTGTAGAGTCCGATGGACGCTGTCTGCTGGTTGTGCAGCCTGATAATCAAGAAGGGGCTACTCGATTGTTTCGCACCGCACCGAATGAGTTCCGTTGGAGCGTGTCCCAAAGGTCCGCCCACCATTTTCAGGCGCTGCTTGGGGGTTTATTAAAGAGTGAAACTCCCGGCCATCAGTATCTTGACTCCGATGATCCTTTATCTCCTGTGGTCATAGTGTCTCGTGATGAGTATGGGATCGATAAGATTCGCAGTTGGCTCCAATTGTGAGGGGCGAGAGTGAGAATCCGACCTATTGCGCCCACCGACGAGCCGTTCACCGGCATCATCCCCAGTCAAGAACACGCGCAACGGGGACATGTAGGTCAGGAGTCAAATGGCAAGCCGGGAACTTCAACTTGTTGTTGAGCTTTGCCGATTCTCGCGGCGGAGACGGAGTCCCACGGTCGTACAGCTTGGCCGCTTGGCGGAGTTGCGAGCGGAGTATGACCAAATCGCCGATGGTCATCTGCTCACCGGCGACGTCAGTTACCAACCGGTGGACGCGGGAGGGGTAAGTGCGGAATGGCTGAAAGGACCGAAACTCCGCGGCAATTGCGTAATGCTCTATCTGCACGGCGGCTGCTATGTGACCGGCTCGGTCGAGACCCATCGCTATCTCATGACCCGGTTGTCGGTCGAGGCCTCGATGCGGGTACTCGGTCTCAATTATCGGCTGGCTCCCATGCACCCGTTTCCCGCCGCCGTCGAGGACGCGGCCGCAGCCTATCGATGGCTGCTCAAAATGGGCATTGAACCGGCTCATATTGCGATTGCGGGCGACTCCGCGGGAGCGGGTCTCGCTCTCGCGTCGACCGTATCGATTCGTGATGAGGGATTGCCCCTTCCACGCGCTGTTGTATGTCTCTCGCCTTGGGCCACCTCGCGGTCACCGGCGCTTCAATGGAAAACAAGGCCGGCGAAGATCCTATCGTCAGTCGCGAGATGCTCATAGGTTGGGGGAAGTTGTATCTTGGCGACCGCGAACCATGCACACCGCTCGCATCGCCATTATACGCTGAGCTGCACCAGATCCCGCCGCTGCTTATCCAAGTTGGGTCTGCTGAGCTTCTGCTCGACGATTCGATACGTTTAGCTGACCGGGCGTCAGCCGCCGGTGTCAATACTACACTGGAAGTCTGGCCGGAGATGATTCACGTGTGGCAAAGCTTCGCCGCGATTCTACCCGAGGCACGACAGGCCATCGCACGTATCGCTAAATTCGTCCGAATGCATCTCGACGATTAGCGCTCCAACTTTACCGCAACGGCAGGACAAAGAGTGGAGCCACACCGACTGCGCTTCCTTCCGTGTCATGCAGCATAACCATCTCACCGAGGCACTCACATACGAATGCCAACTACGAAGCCGTGACCAGATCAACGTACGAATGGAACTCCGGCGCACAGCCAGCGGCCAGCGAAGCGTAGGAACCACAACGCCGCCTTCTTCTCCAAAAACTATGGAGTGGTCGCGCGTATTCACAAAACTACGTCGGGTGGGTAGCACGCGGTAAGCCCTGCTGCACAGCCCAATGAGGCTACAGTGGTGCTCGACCCGATTCCCGACTTCCCGCACACCTGTGAGCTACCTGTAGCGACCTGCAATCATGGGGTCGTGGGATCGCAATCATTGGCGGGCCGTGCGCCGATTCTTTGCAACTGGGGTTTGGCTCCGGCGCGAGATCATTGCAACTGGGCTCACATTTCGACCGGACGCGGTGGGCTAAATCGCGTGGCCGGCGCACCATCCGCTGGACCAGGCCCATTGGAAATTGTAGCCGCCGAGCCAGCCGGTAACATCGACGGCTTCGCCGATTACGTAGAGACCGGGGACCGACCGCGCTTCCATCGTGCGCGACGAGAGCGCGGCGGTATCGATCCCGCCGGCGGTCACCTCGGCCTTGTCCCATCCCTCCGATCCGGTGGGCTCGACCGTCCAATGCTGGAGCCGCGCCGTCAGGGCCGCGAGCGTGCGGTCCGGCTGGTTCGCGATCGATCCTTCCCCAGCTTCCCCGGCTAAGGCCTGGGCCAGGCGGGCCGGCATCACCTCCGCCAGCACGTTCTTCAGTTCCGCCCGCGGCCGGCTGCGCCTGCGCTCCTTGAGAAACGTCAGGGCATCAACTTCAGGCAAAAGCTCGATCGTGATCGGGCCGCTGCGCCAGTAGGAGGAGATTTGCAAAATTGCAGGGCCCGAAAGGCCCCGATGGGTAAACAGAATATTCTCGCGAAAGCGCTCGCGGCCGTGCGCGACCGTGGCCTCGACCGCGACCCCGGCAAGCGACCGGCAGAGCTCGAGCGCTTTGCCGTCCAGCTTGAGTGGAACCAATCCCGGCCGCGGCTCGACCAGCCCCAGGCCGAAGCGGCGCGCAAGCTCGTAGGCATAGCCCGTCGCTCCCATCCTGGGGATCGAAGGGCCACCCGTCGCAATCACCAGCGCGGGAGCGATGAAGCTTCCGCGGTCGGTCGTCACGCGGAAGTGATCCGGGCGGCTCACGTCGAGAATGCGATGAGCCAGCCGAAGATCGACCCGCTGCGCTGCGCACTCGGCCAGGAGCATCGCGATAATTTGCCGCGCCGAGCGGTCGCAGAAGAGCTGGCCGAGGGTCTTTTCGTGATACGCGATACGATGCCGCCGCACCATCGCGATGAAGTCGTGCTGCGTGTAGCGGCTGAGCGCGGACTTGCAGAAATCCAGATTGGCCGAAAGAAAGCGCTCCGGCGCGACCTCGCGGTTGGTGAAATTGCAGCGGCCGCCGCCCGAGATCAGAATCTTCGCGCCGGCCTCGCCCAGCTGCTCCAGCAATAGCACCCGCCGGCCGCGCCCACCCGCGCTCAGCGCGCACATCAAGCCCGCCGCGCCGGCCCCGAGGATGACGACATCGAAGCCTTCCACCGCTCTCTTTACCTGGACGCACCTCACGGACTCGTTAGCTCGCTCCGCTAGCGCAGCTTCTGTCCGCGCAGTTTCTAGAGTGTCGTGTCCCGTAAGTTCCCAACAACTGCTTCGCGGGTAGCGCTTGTCCTGGTGCCCCGCCGAAGTAACCGACGCAGACTCTAACTTTTCTCTGAATTAGCTCTTCGATTGTGATTCGCCGCCTTAGGCCAAACCATCACTTTAAGTAATCCAAATCCTGTTTGCGACGGCGCATTGAGTCGAGTCCGTCAGCGTCAGATTGAGAGCTGGGCGGTCGAGACCCGTTGCGAACGAATGAAAAGCTCGACCGGGTGACAGTGTCACCCGTTTACCCTATCCGCCGTTCATCTTAAGCTTTAGTTCGTGCCGCAGGCTGGCAACTCGAGCTGCTTAATCTTACTCCGATTCTACTTAAGCCCGCGGCCCCAAGACTTCCAGGGGCCGCCACTGCACACCGCCAAGTGTGAGGGTACGATGATTGTTCGCGGTTTTCTACGATGGGCGCTAAACATGCAAGCTCTTATCAAGCCCACTTAAAGGTCCATTCCGCTCATCTAGCAGGACGGGAGAGGACTATCGAAGCAGCTTTCACGCAGGCTGTTGAGGCCGATCCGCGAGCGAATGCCATCGCTACCTTTTCTCAACACCTGCTTAGCAGTGCGGCTGGATCGACGGCCGCGCGTGGTGCGGCAAGGGTTCCCCGGCTGCCTGCCATTTCACTGAATCCGCTAAGGCATAATGCGCGCAGCGAGAAGCAGTGCGCGCATTTTTTTGCGCCTGTTGGTTCCGCTGACGACGCGTCAGCAGACCTATCGCACATTAACGCAGATCGACGCACACAGCCGCACCAATTATTTTTCATCGCCCAGCGCAAAAGCTCCGGCGGAGCTTGCCCTAAGCGAGGTCTCCGATGAATCTCGCGCCTGGTGCTTTTTTTCCGCTGAACCATCCCCCTGATCCTCGAACGCACCGCAACGCAAATAGACGCAGATAGACGGAGGTGTCGACAATTTGACGCTC
>WNFD01001844.1_pt1 | contig 39170 bp, 31 predicted proteins | sample 5400491 | NCBI WGS metagenome assembly WNFD01 (sample SAMN13153343, study PRJNA577476) | soil metagenome | isolation source: 120 cm saprolite under Douglas fir tree site 2 hole 2 replicate 2 | place: USA:California | collected 2015-04-18 | reverse complement strand
GGTACCAACACGCCGAGTTCGTCATAGAGCCGGAGTGCCTTCAGTGAAAGGCGGGACCGTCGTGCGAACTCTCCGATGCTGATTTCTTTCACGCTGACTCCCTCGTCGCCGGGCCGGTTCGACCCGGCAAGATGAGTCTGCGGGTTCCCCCAAGGTGAGAGTCAAGACTGCCGGCCGCCAGCCATCTCCCGGTAGCGGACGGGGGTTCTGCAACGGCGGGAACGCTACGCGCCCAGCGACGTTCCAGGACGAACTGGCCGAGAGCGCATAGTCGCCTACGCGGCCTGACCTGACCGTACGCACTTCCAAGATCGGGGCACGGCCCCTTTCCGTAAACATTCAGGTCGCGGGCTTTGAGTAGCGGACGCACGGCTCAGGCAGCGTCGAAGCATCGCTCTTACTGGCCGCGCGCGGCGCCGCAGTGGTGAACGCCGTGCCGGGTGCCGCCGCAGCCGGGCGCGGAAGCCCAAGACCGGGGCGGTGACCAGCCGCTGGTGGCCCCGGTGGCGCCGGAGGTGCCGCGCCGGACTGGTTCAGGTCAGCTCGTGGCCGGTCGTCGTGTCGACGTGGTCCGGGATCCGCCCCTCGTGGCGGTCCCCGGTCGTCGAGGTCCCTGATGGCTCGAACATGAGGATCGCCCCGCCCGGCGACGACGGCTTGTGCTCGGTGCCCCTGGGCACGACGAACGTGTCGCCCTTCCGGAGCACGACCGCGCGCTCGCTGCCGTCGGCGCCGCGCAGGGCGATGTCGAACTGGCCGTCGAGGACCAGGAAGAACTCGTCGGTGTCAGCGTGGACGTGCCAGACGTGCTCCCCTCTGGCGTGGGCGATCCTGACGTCGTAGTTGTTCATGCGGGTCACGATCCGGGGGCTGTAGACGTCGTCGAACGATGCCAGCGCTTCGGTCAGGTTGACGGGTTTCGCATCCATGCCGCCAATTCTGGCCGAACCCGCCTCAGCTAGCCGCCTACCAGTCGCGGAGGAAATTGATGATCCGGTTCCGTACCTCGGCCACCGTCTCGGGGCGGGCGCGGCCTAGCTGCCTGATCACCCGCTGCGCCGAGATCGCACGCACCGATTCCGGCTGGACCCAGCTTGGCGTGCGCAGCCCGCAGTCCGTGCCCACCGGGACATGGAACGGCAGCCCGCGCTGGCGGCCGGTGATCGCGGCCACTATGAGCTGCTCATTACGTAGCTCGTTATAGGAAGGGCCAGAGAGTACCAGCACGGGACGCCGGCCGCCTTGCTCATGGCCCGCCACCGGATTGAGGTCGGCGAGCAGCACGTCACCGGCCTGGTACGGCACCGGGTACGCTTCCGGCCGCGTCGTTGTATTCGGGCCAGTCCGCCGCGGCTGCCGTGAGCCCGTCGCTGGCCGTGCCGGCATCGAATGTGCGCAGCTCGGACAGGTACTCCTGCCATGCCGGGGATTCCTCGCGCCGCATCCTGTCCATGACGTCGTTGGCACGGCGCATCTCACGCTGGTACAGCTCGCGTTCCGCCAGGCGGCCGAGCAGGTCTCCAAGCGTGACGTGCTCTTCATCGGCGAGCGCGCGGAGCTTGTCCCGCACCGTGCTGTCGAGGCGGATCGTGGTGTCGCTCATACGATGAGCATACTGCAATGTATGCATAGCCGATGGCGGAGATGATGTGCCCAACGCCACGCTCGGGGACTGACCCGGCCTGGCGGCGGGTTAGAGGCTGTCGCGGCGGTGCCTGAGGAAGGAGCGCTCGGCGCCGTTGGCGGTGCGGGCGATGGCGGCGTCGTATGCGGCCGCGGCGGCGTCCCGCCGGCCGAGCCTGCGCAGCAGGTCCGCGCGTGTCGAGTGGTACAGGTGATAGTCGTCGAGGCCGAGCTGGTCGGCGAGCTCGAGCGCGCGGGCGGGGCCGTGCACTTCCGCGACGGCGACGCAGCGGTTGAGGGCCACGACGGGCGTTGGGGTTACCGCGGCCAGCTGGTCGTAGAGCGCGAGGATCTGCTCCCAGTCGGTGTCGGCGGCGGTGCGGGCGTCGCTGTGCACGGCGCTGATCGCGGCCTGCAGCTGGTAGGGGCCGGGGCGGTTGCGGCGCAGGCAGGCACGGACGAGGTCCTGGCCCTCGGCCACCATGGCGTGGTCCCACCGGCTGCGGTCCTGGTCGGTGAGCAGGATCAGTGAGCCGCCGGGGCCGGTGCGGGCCTGGCAGCGGGCCTCGGTCAGGAGCAGCAGGGCCAGCAGGCCAAGGACCTCGGGCTCGTCGGGCATCAGCCCGGCCAGCAGCCTCGCGAGGCGGATGGCCTCCGCGCACAGTTCGGAGCGGCCGAGGCTGTCGCCGGCGGAGGCGGTGTATCCCTCGTTGAAGACGAGGTAGACGACCGCGAGCACGAGGGGGAGCCGGTCGGGCAGCTCCGCGTCGCGCGGCACCCGGTAGGGGACGCCGGCGTCGCGGATCTTCCGCTTGGCCCGGACGAGACGCTGGGCGATGGTCGCCTCGGGCACGAGGAAGGCGCGGGCGATCTCGGGCGTCTGCAGCCCGGCGATGAGCCGCAGGGTAAGGGCAAGCTGGGCCTCGGCGGCGAGGGCCGGGTGACAGCAGGTGAAGATCAGCCGCAGGCGGTCATCGTGCACAGGTCCCACCTCCGATGACTCGGCGTCGGCGTGCAGCAGGGCCGCCTGCGCCTCGCGGCCGTGGCGGGACGACTCCCGCCGCAGGCGATCCAGGGCCTTGTTGCGGGCCGTGGTGACGATCCAGCCGCCGGGGTTGGGCGGCACCCCCGCCGTCGGCCAGCGCTCGGCGGCCACGGCGAAGGCTTCCTGCACCGCCTCTTCGGCGATGTCGATGTCGCCGAAGAGGCGGACCAGGGTGGCCACCGCGCGTCCCGAGCTGTCCCGGTAGGCCCGCTCGATGGCGGCGGCGTCCGCGCACGGCACGTCCTACTCCTCCGGGAGTTCCTGGAACGGCCGGACCTCCACCGCCGCGCCGCAGGCGGCGGAGCCCTTGGCCGCCCAGGCCAGCGCGGCGTCCAGGTCTGCGACCTTGATGACCCAGAAGCCGCCCAGCTGCTCCTTGGCCTCGGCGAACGGCCCGTCGGTGGTGACCACCCTGCCCCCCTGGCCGCGGACGACCGTGGCCGTGGACGACGGGTGCAGGCCGCCGGCGAATACCCAGGCCCCGGCTGACTGAAGCTCGGCGTTGAAGGCGTCGACCGTCTGGTACGCCGGCTGCATGTCCGCCTCGGATGGCGCGGGCTCTCCTTCGACGATGTGCACGGCGAGCAGGTACTGCTTCATCCCGGTTCTCCCTTCAGCTGGCCGGCTCGATACCGGCCCTCATCCTGTTCACGAACAGGGACCGCCGGAATCGACACCCCGCCGAAGATATCCGGCCCGGCCCTCGCTTCCTCGGGGAACGCGGAGGCCCGGCCACCCGGATGGCCGGGAAGCGGCTGGTCATAGCGCGGGGGGTGGTGCCCTACGGCGGGTTTCCTTCGCTGCCCAGCCCGAGCCGCTCCAGGCGGTCATCATGCGGCTCTAGGTCCACTACTTCTAGATAACCGTCGATGCCAACGTGAATCTTGTCGAAGAAGACGCCGAGACCGGCCACCCCGAACCCGGCGAAGTCCGGCTCACAGAACGACACCGTGGCACGCCACTCATAACCGGCGCAGGCGACGGAGGCCACTACATCGTAGGGGCGGATCCGGGTACCGCCGATAACGTGCGGCGGCCCTGGCTGCACATGGGCGAGGTCCACGCCGAGCGCTGCCGCGGTCGAGGCGGGAAGCCGGATCCCCGCAGCTCTGGTGTCGATCAGGCAGCGCAGCGGAGCCTCGTCGACATTGTTGATCGTCAGGTCAACAACAGGGCGGGCGATTGCGTCACCACGCGGAAGCGGCAGATGTGCAAATCCGATTCTGAGGATCACGGTCAGTTCGTCAGGCCTGTCAGCAGCCGCGCGGGATCGTCCGGGACACAGAAGACCGCGTCTGCCCCGACTGCATTGCGCCGCAGCCAGCCGAGCACCTCGGAGAAGCTATCCCCGTCCGTGAGCACCCGGTCGCGCTGCAGAGCGACCCAGCGATTCAGGTAGGGCCGCAGAGCCTCGGCTGCGTCTGCCGGGCCTGCCTCACCATCCGCCGGAGCTGGTGCGGCGTGGCTGTCGGCGGGGCGGGAACGTGGACGGAGGGCGCTTGTGCCCTTGACTGCCGAGAGTCGGCCAAGGGTCAGGCCAAGCCGCCGCAGGACAGAGCGAGCGTGCTGGGTGGTGAAGTCGGAAGGATCGAGTCCTGTAGCGACTGCGAGCGCCTGCTTGACGGGATACCTGCGACCGTCGATTGAGCCTTCGCCGATCACAGGGCTCGTCAGGAGGCGTTGAGTGCACGCTGCTTTGCGCGGTCGGCGAGGCGGCCGGGGAGCGAGGTTAGCAGGGCGAGCAGTGGCCTGGCGCTGGCCGGCACGACGTAGCGGAGTCGCGGGTTACGGTGCTCGGCGGCATTCGCGATGGCGGCGGCGACCCGCGCGGGAGCGATCCCGTTCGCGATCTGCCTGGCCAGGTACTTCGCCCCGGCCGCCACCATGCTGGCGTAGGCGTCGGGAACCGCCCCGGCTGCCCCGCCGCGGGAGTCGCCGGCCTCGCCGAGGCTTGTCGCGACGAACCCCGGCTCGATGATGACGACCTTGATGCCGAAGCCGGCCACTTCCTGGCGCAGGGCGTCGGACAGCGCCTCGACCGCGTACTTGGTCGCGCCGTAGACCCCCATGCCGGGGAACGTGGTGAGGCCGACAAGGGAGCTGATGTTGATGATGCGGCCCGACCCGCGCGCCCGCATCGCGGGGAGCACGGTGCGGGTCATCGTGAGCAGCCCGAACACGTTGGTGCCGAACTGGCGCCGCACGTCCGCGTCGGCGAGGATCTCGACCGGCCCGGACAGGGCGAACCCGGCGTTATTGACGAGCACATCGACGCCGGCCCCGCCGGTATCGGCCTTGATCTTGGCCCAGGCAGAGCGCACCGAGTCCGCATCGGTCACATCCAGGGTGACCGCATGGACGTTTGGCGTGCTGGCAGCCAGGTCAGCCAGCACCTCCTCCCGGCGTGCCGCGGCGAAGACCCGGTGTCCCCGCCGGGCGAACTCCGTCGCCGCTGCCCGTCCGATTCCGGAGCTCGCGCCGGTCACGAGCACGCTGAGCTGGCCTGTCATGGTTTCTCCTTGGTCGGGCGGCCACACGTCCGCATGGTTGCGCCACGTAAACAGGCCGGTGTACCTTCTGTACGGTACACCGGCCTGTTTACGCGCGCTACTCCGGAACGTAGGCTCGGGATTGTGAGCAACGTGACCACGCCTACCCCGCGCCAGCGGCTGCTGGACGCCGCGGCTGACCTGTTCTACCGGCAGGGCATCGGAGCTGTCGGCGTCGACCTGGTGAGCAAGGCCGCCGGGGTCTCCAAGCGCACGCTCTACCAGCAGTTCGGCAGCAAGGATCAGCTCGTCGCCGAGAGCCTCGAGGCGCGGGGCACGGCCATACTCGGCATGTACCTGCCGGCTGACGACGACGGCGCGCCGGCCCGCAAGCAGATCCTGGCGGTCTTCGACGGGCTTCGCGGCTGGACGGCGTCTGCCGGATTCCGCGGCTGCCCATTCGTCAACACGGCCACCGAGCTGGCCGACCCCGGGCATCCGGCCCGGCGGGTCGCGCGCGATTACAAGCTGCGTCTGCGCGATTATTTCGCCCGCCAGGCCGAGCGCGGCGGCGCCGAGGATCCGCAGCGGCTGGCCGATCAGCTGATCGTGGTCTTCGACGGGGCCATCGTGCAGGCCGTCATGGGTACCGCGCGGCACACCGACGCCGCACGAGCCGCGGTCCAGGCGCTGCTCGACGCGCAGCGCATCCCCTAGCACCAGGCGCCTTGATCGTGGGGAGTTCCCCGCAGCATCTGCGCGTTTCTTCACAGATCATGGAGCTTTATTCAGAACGGCTTCGCGGTTACGGCCCTCCGGCCCGTGCCTGCGCCGGTGCGACCGGCAGCGTTGGACGCTCACGGTGCTACCCCTGTGGGTTCTCGCGGGGTGCCGTCACCGCGCTCCCGTTAGGCATAGTTGTCCTGGTCAAGGCATCCCAAAAGATGATTCTTGCGACATTGGAACACGTAGTGTTATTGCTTGGTCGCGTTTGGTTCGCGGTGGTTACGCTGGGTACCGAGGGAAACCGGGCGGATCACGTGGCGGGGGAGTGTGCTGGCGGGAACGGCGTGGCAGCAGCTGTGCCGCCTTGACGCCTACCGGGTCGCGGAGATCCCGCGGCGCGCCGTCGCGGACGGTGCCCCCGCGGGTGGCGAACGGGACGCTGGCCGCATCCAGCGGATGGCCGCCCTGCTTTCGGCGTACCACGCCGCGGCTGCCGGGAGCGGGCAGGGAGCCGTCGCGGTCGGCTGGATCCGGCTGGGGGCTGGCGGCCCTGTCGATGTGCTCGAGGCCGGGTCCGCGCTGTGCGGATCCACACTGGGCGGCGGCGCGGCGGGCGGGGAAGCTGTGCTTGCGCTGCCCGCGGGGGCGCGCGCCCGGCTGCTTCCGCGCGGAGCGGTCGCCGGCGCGATGGCCGCGATTCCGTGCTGGGAAGCGATCGCCGGGATCGCCGATGGTCTCATCGCGGACCCGGCGGCCGCTCAGCATGACCGCGGCGCGCCGTCGCTGGAAGACTGCCTCCTCGCGGTGTGGGCAGGGCCGTTCGCGTGGCTGCTCGTCGCTGAGCCGCTCGGCACGGCAGAGCTGGACGAGATCGCCGGCCAGGTGGCGGACAGGCAGCGCCTCGTCCGAGGGCTCGCCGAGTCGTCACCGGAACGGGCGGTGCAGGCGCAGCGGCTTGAGCACCGGCACACCGAGCTGCGGCAGGCGTTCTCGACCGGGATGTGGCGCGTGCACCTGCTGGCCGGGGGAGCGAGCCCCCGTGCCGCGGCCCAGGTCGCCGGCCTGGTGCGCGCGTCGGCGGATCTCGGCGACCTGCCCTATGCGCTAGCGCCGTCCGCCAGCGCGGGGGATCCTGGGTCATCGGGGGTCCGCCGGGGGTATCCACCGGGCGCTGTGCCCCCCCCGGCTAGCGTTGCGGGGGCGCTGCGGGACATCCTTGACGCGCCTGCGGGCGACGGCGGCGCCGGTTCCTCCTGCGGGGAAAGCGCGGCGGCGTACCCGTTCTGCGCGAGTACCGAGCTGCTTGCCGCCCTGACCGGGCCGCCGAAAGCCGAGGTTCCCGGGATCCGCCTCAGCCTTCGTTCGTCCTTCGATGTGACCCCCGAGCCGGGCGCCGCGAGCGTTCTGGGCGCGGGGGTGCGGCTGGGAGCGGTGCTTGACCGCAACCGTGCCCCCGCTGGGGAGCTTGTGCTGCCTGCCGCCAGCCTGAACCGGCATACGTTCGTGTGCGGTGCCACCGGGGCGGGCAAGTCGCAGACCGTCCGCGGGCTGCTTGAAGCCGCGTCGGGCCAGGGGCTGCCGTGGCTGGTCGTCGAGCCGGCCAAGGCCGAATACCGGCTGATGGCCGCGCGCCTGGCCGGTACCGGGGCGGAGGTCGTGCGGATCCGGCCCGGGGAAGCGGACGTCATCCCGGCCGGGATCAACCCGCTCGAGCCTGCCGCGGATAGGGACGGGAACCGGTTCCCGCTGCAGACTCACGCCGATCTGGTGCGGGCCCTTTTCATGGCCGCGTTCGATGCCTGGGAGCCGTTCCCGCAGGTGCTGGCGGCCGCGCTGACCCGCTGCTACAGCGACGCCGGGTGGGACCTGGCGCTTGGCGAGCCCGTGACGCCTGGCGTGCGGCCGCGCTATCCGACGCTTGGCGATCTGCAGGCGGCGGCCGAGCGCGTGGTCGCCGAGATCGGCTACAGCAAGGAGATCACGGATAACGTCCGGGGGTTCATCAGGGTTCGGTTGTCTAGCCTGCGGCTCGGCACTACGGGGCGGTTCTTTGAGGGCGGTCACCCGATTGACTTCGGTCGGCTGCTTGACCGCAACGTGGTGTTCGAGATCGAGGACGTCGGTGACGACAGGGACACGGCGTTCCTGATGGGCACCGTGCTTATCCGCCTTACCGAGCATTTGCGGATGGTGCACCGCGGCGGTGCTGGGGGTGCTGGCGGTCCCGGGGGTCCGGCGCGGCTCCGGCACCTGTCCGTTTTCGAGGAAGCGCACCGGCTGCTGCGTAATCCCGGATCCAGCGGCGGCGCGGCCGCCCACGCGGTGGAGATGCTCGCCGGGATGCTGGCCGAGATCCGTGCCTACGGCGAAGGGTTAGTCATCGCCGAGCAGATCCCCGCGAAGCTCGTTCCCGACGTGATCAAGAACACGGCGGTGAAGATCGTGCACCGGCTGCCTGCCGCCGACGACAGGGACGCTGTCGGCGCGACCATGAACCTGACCGCCGACCAGTCCCGCTTCCTTGTCACCCTGGTGCCCGGCGAGGCCGCGGTGTTCACCGACGGCATGGACTACCCGTTGCTCGTGCGGATGCCTGACGGGACTGAGCGGGAGGCCGCGTCTCGGGCGGTGACCGCGTCCGCCGCCGCCGTTGTGTCGCCTCGCAGCCTGACGTGCGGGGAGTCCTGCCGGGAATCCCCGTGCACGCTCCGGGATATGCGTGCCGCCCAGCGGGCGCTGGATGGTCTGCCGGCCCTGGCGTTGTGGGCGGAACTCGCGGTGCTGGCGCACCTGACTGGCTGGTCGATGCCCGTGCCCTCAGACGCTGGCGAGCTGGCGGGGTCGGCCGGCGCTGGCGAGCCCGCGGCGCTGGCCGGCGCTGGCGTGCCGCCGCTGTCCGCTGATGCTCGCGTGTCGAAGGCGTCGGCCAGGGCGGGTGCCCCGATGATGCCGACTGGTGCTGGTGCTGGTGCTGGTGCTGGTGCGCCGCTGCTGTCCGCTGATTCTCATGTGGCTACAGTGCATGATGGAACGGGCACGCGGCTTGCGCGGATGTCCTCCCGGCTGCGGGACTGCGCGATCTCCCACGCCGTTGATGCCGCCGTTGCCGCCAGGTCGGCAGCCATTTCCTCGCGCATCAGCCCGGCCGCTCTCTCCGCGCACGTCGCCGCAGCGATCCGGGCCCGCCTGGCGGACGGTGACTGGGTGTGCGACAAGGAAGAACCGCGATGGCTCGCTCCCCAGTACCGGTGGACGATGGTCCTTGACGCGCTCTCGACCGCCGGGCGTGCCGGGCCGCATTCGTCCAGCGGGCCGCATCCGCGCAGCGGGGACGGGCCGCATCCGCGCAGCGGGGAATGGGCGGAAACCTACGGGCAGGCGATTCCTGGCGAGTCGTGCGCTCACCAGCTGGCGGTGGTCAAGCGCTGGCACGAGGTCGGCCAGCGCGACGTGGCTGGGTGCCGGGTTGTGGCGTTCGGCGCGGGTAGCCCATCGGTGATCGAGAAGGTCATTGGCGCGTGCGTCGACGATGACGACTACGAACGTCGGCTGTCCGAGCACCTGGAGAACTTCCGGGACTGCAAGTGGCCACTGAAGTACCTTGCCGACCCCCCAGCCAGCCCTCGGCTGTCAGGCCGGAGTGACCATGGCGATCGATGATCTATCCCGCGATGGCCTCGACCGCGATGCGGGCTTGGACCGCGATGCGGGGCTTGACCGAAGGGAAGGGGCGGACCGGCAGCCCGAGCAGGCTCACCGGCAGCCGGAAATTAGCGGATCTGCCTGGTCGGCCGTCGCTGCGGAGACGCGAACCCGCGCGGAGTACTACGACAGCGAACGCGCCGCCGATGCAGCTGCCCGGCCGGTAACCGACCAGGCCGACGAGGGTGAAGATGTCGGCTGGCGGTGGAAGAGCCTGGAGCTAACCCCTGCGGAAAACCGTACGGCGGACGGCCAGCTTGCTGTGCGCCGCGATGCTGAAGGACGTGATGATATGGGCGAGTACGGTGAACGCGGCATCACCCCCGGCATGAGACGCGTGGAAAGCGAGCTAGACCACGGCCAGCTGGCCCCAGATACGGAAAAATACGCCCTAAAGAACCCCGACCGCTTCAAAGAGAAACTAGCTAAAGAGATTCAAAAGCAGCCGGACGAGCCGGTTGATAAACTAGCGAGCGAGATTCACGATGGAATACGCTACACTTTCCTGTTCGCCTCGGAATGCTATGTTATCGGTGTCCAGGAAGCTAATGATCGACTTGTGGGTAATGGGTACCTCTTAGAAAGGAGAGATAATGCCTGGGGTGGTGGTGAGTATAAGGGCATTAACAGTCGATGGCGAGATCCGGTCAGCGATCAGCCTTTTGAGATTCAGTTTCACACTCAGGAAAGCTGGGAGGCGAAACAGCGAACCCATGACTCATACGAGGCAATGAATTCTCCGATAACTCCGCCGGAAGAACGTGCTCGGCTCAAGGAATATCAGCGCGGAGTCGTCGCATCTATTCCAATCCCTTCCGGATGTTCGGGCATCGAGAACTATAGAAGACAGACTGAGGGGTAACGTGATCGAAGGCATTAAGTACTATGCGGTTGTCCCTGAGGACAGGGTAATCGGAAACCCGTCCGGCCTCGCCCGCCGCAGGTTTCTTGAGGGTGAGCCGGTAGACGAGTCGCTTCGTCGCGATTTCTCGTGGGGTTTTACGGATGCTATCTACCAGGCGGACCGAGGCGAGAATCTCGGCCCTGACCTTGTTGAGGTTAGCGAAGAGGAGGCGAACCAGATCATTGAATGGTTCCGTGCGAAGTGGGCCAAACAAGACTGATCGATATCAGGTGCTCTGTGCGAGCTGTCAGCAAGCTGTTGGCGTTCGTCGCGATGAACCGGAACCGGCCCGCACCGTCGTGGCCGAACTCGATGCGGCGGCAGCGGGGTTTACGATTGTCGGCGACAGCAAATTCGTTCGACCGGACTGCGCGCGGCCGCGCCACGAGGACCAGCCATGGGCGACCAGGATGAAGAATGGCAGCGCAAGGGCGCAACGCTGAGCGACAAGACGGCTCGTGAGGAGTTCGGGCTGACGCAAGAGGAGATCGTCGAGGCGATCCGCGCGGGCAGGCTCCGCTACCGCCCCAGCTCGATGCACGGGAACCCGTGGCTGAGACTCCTTCGCCGGGAGGTCGAGAGCCTCGTCGCGGCAGGGTACGGCGACCGGCACCTTAGGGAACGACAGGCAAGGGCCGAGCTGGCGCGCGTCAGCCGCGAGCTGAAGCGGCTCCGGACTCAGCTGGCCGCGCTGGAGGAGCGGCGGTCCGCGCTCATCTCCGGCCTCGGGGAGTGACGGGGCCGGCTGGCCGCCACCGCCAGCGCGATGCGGCGAATGCTTCGAGGAGCGGCCATAGGAGGTCGTTGCGGCCCCACTGCGGGTCGACGATCGTGATCTGCCAGGCTTCGCAGAGGGCCGCGATGGCGTCGGGGTGGCACGTCAGGCTGTGGTGGTACTCCAGTTCACTGCGCGACTCCACGCCCCCGTCCCACGTGCACGGCTCTCCGCCCACGAGGGTGACGGTGATGTCGGGCCCCCACGCGTTCTCCTCGCGGGTCGCGCGTCCGGCCGTGATCAGGAGATCGGCGTCGGCCAGCGCGGCGGTCAGCGCCCTGAACGTGTCATCGGCGGCGAAGCCGGTGACTGTCGCGCGCTGGGCGCTGCTGTCCGCATCGATGGCCACCCCTGGCTGGGAGTTCTCTGTGACGAAGCCGGCCCGGTTGACGGCGGTGAGGACCGGGATCAGCGACTTCGTCTCGGGCATGGGCGGGCCCATGTGGGTGGGCGTTTCGGCGATCTCGCCAGCTAGCCATGCCACGGTCAGCAAGCCAAGATCGCCGAGCGTGCGGGCCGTGCCCCAGCGCGCCGCGTCCTCGGGAGTCACGTCATTCTCTTCTCTACGCGGCCTCTTCTCTACGCGGCGCACGTCAGGGCGGGCTGGCCCTCGGCGGCATCCAGGGTGGCCTGGCAGTGCTGGTGTCCGGCTGTGACGCTGATCGTGACCTGGCTCGCGGCAGCGACCCGGTTCACGGTGAGAGTGCTCGCCGCCGTGCCGTCGGGCGCGGGGGTGACGGCGGCGCTGGCGAGGATATGGCTCGCCGCAGCGGTGGTGATGACGATCGTGGCGGCCTGCCCCGCGGTAAGACCGCGAAAGGTAACGGCAACGGTGAGCGTGACCGTGGCCACGCCCGCCGACGCGGTCGCGCCGCTGCCGTCAGCGGGATCGAGGGTCTGGCTTACGGTGAGGGCGGGCTGGCCGCCGTGGGCGCTGGTGAGGGCGATGGCTCCGGCGGTGCCCGCGGTGACGGCGGAGATGAGCAGGAGGACGGTGGCCGCCTGGGTGGGATAGGCGCGCGTGTCGATCCGGCGCCGGTACCAGGCCCTGACCTGGGCCAGGTTGGCGGGGTTGATGTGGCGGGTGATGGTCAGGATCTGGGCGGCAAGCGCGCTGGCCACGGCGAGGGTGGCAGTGATGACCGCAGCGATGGCCAGCGCGCGGGCGGGGCCGCCGAACGAGGGCAGCCCGGCGGCAAAGGCACCCAGGCCGGTAAGCAGGACGCCGATGACGGAGACATTCGTGACGACGCGGGCCGTGACCGCGTCCACGCGGGCCAGGGACTTGACGGGAGTCAGCTCGGCCCCGAGGTCGGCAAGCGCCAGGTCGCTGCGGCTGGGCGTACGGACCGGAGGGGTGGTCACGGGGTGTATGTCCCAGAGCAGGCCTGCTGGTGCGGCTTGCCGTCCCCTGCCTTCCCGGGGCAGGTCACGATCACCTCGAATTCCCTCGGTGTCTTGTCAGCCCGTCCGAGCAGCCGCGGCAGGCCAGTCACGCCGGCGTAGATGAGCGCGCTGACTAAGCCGTCCCCTCCGAGTTCGTCAACGACCAGCTTCGTGAGGTCGGTCTGGTCGGTGGGGCACTCATATGCTGCCGGATCTAGTTTCACCGCGACGTCTCCCCTCGTCGTCCCCGTATACGCTCTGAGATCTTGACGTTTTTGCTCGCGTCCGGGATGGCAGGTGACCACTCTATTATTCGGCACGTGCACGACGATCGTGCCGTCTTCCACGGTCACCCGGTGCGTGCGCACGGCCCTCTTCGCCGGCGGGCTGGTAGGCAGGCCGGTGCGGAGGTCGAAGACGGAGGAGTGCAGCGGGCACTCGACCAGGCAGCCGTCGAGCCAGCCGTCGGCCAGCGAGGCGTCCTGATGCGTGCAGGTGTCGTCGATGGCGTAGTAGGTGCCATCCGCGTTGAACACCGCGATCGGCACGTCCCCGGCCACCCGGATAGCCTCTCCCGGCGGCAGTTCCCGTCCGCGCAGACTCGGATCCTGTGACCCATATGTTCCTTATCAGACAACTAGAATCGCGATATGCAACAGATTTCCTCACGTGCAGCTTTCACGTCAAGTGCCCCGGTACGGCCTTCAGGTCGAGTTCCAGCAACGTAGACCCGATAGGGTGTTGCGCTATGAAGAACGACGGGGCGCAGGGGGTTTCCGAAGCAGGGGGTTCCGGAGCAGGGAGTTCCGGAGCAGGGAGTTCTGGGGGAACGAAGGGGTCCGTGCTTGTTCAGTCCGTGGACCGGGCGGTGGCGATCCTGGAGATCCTCGCGAGCCGCGGCGAGGTCGGCGTGAGCGATCTCGCCGGGGAACTCGGCGTGCACAAGTCGACCGCGTTCCGCCTGGTGAACGTGCTCTGTGCCCGCGGCCTCGTCGAGCAGCCGGGGGAGCGCGGCAAGTACCGGCTGGGGTTCGGCATCGTGCGGCTGGCGGGCGCGACGGCCGCGCGGCTCGACCTGAACCGGCAGAGCAGGCCGGTCAGCGAGCGGCTGGCGGCGGTCGTCGGCGAGACGGTCAACGTGGCGGTCGCCGACGCGGGGTCGATCATAAACATCGACCAGGTCCTCGGCTCTTCCGCGGTGAGCAGTCACAACTGGGTGGGACAGGCCACGCCCGCGCACGCCACCTCAAGCGGCAAGGTCCTGCTCGCCTTCATGCCCGACGCCGGGCAGGACGCGGTACTCGCCAGGGAGCTGGAACGCTACACCCCGCACACGGTGACCGACCCGGAGGAACTGCGCGACCAGCTGCGCACGGCGGTCAGGGACGGGTACGCCTGCACCGTCGAGGAACTCGAGATCGGCCTCAACGCCGCGGCGGCCCCGATCCGCTCATACGACCGCCGGGTGGTCGCCGCGCTGAGCGTCTCCGGTCCCTCGTACCGCCTCACCCGCGAGCGCCTGGACATGGTCGCGCCATCCGTCATCGCCCACGCGAACGAGGTCAGCTCCCGCCTCGGCTACCTCCACTGACTGCTCGCCAGCCGACGGGGAGTGCCACGCCGCTCCCGTTCGGAATAAATGGCACGTAGATTCTCGGCGGAGGCGGTCAGCTTGCGGTGTGGCGGTAGAACGGGGCGTGTTCCGGGGGGAGGGGGGTGTTGCCGAGGATGATGTCGGACGCCTTCTCGGCGATCATCATTACGGGGGCGTAGATGTTGCCGTTGGTCACGTAGGGCATGACCGAGGCGTCCGCCACCCGCAGCCCGTCAAGGCCGTGCACGCGCATGGTCACGGGGTCCACGACGGCCCTCGTCCCGGTGCCCATCGCGCAGGTGCACGAGGGGTGCAGCGCCGTCTCGCCGTCGCGGGCGACCCAGTCGAGGATCTCCTGATCCGTCTCGACGGCCGGGCCGGGAGACAGCTCCCCGCCGTTGTACGGATCTAGCGCCGGCTGGCTGAGTATGGTCCGCGCGACGCGGATCGCCTCGACCCATTCCCTGCGGTCCTGAGCCGTCGACAGGTAGTTGAACCTCAGCAGGGGCCGGGCCGCGGGGTCGGCGGACGGAATCTTCACCGACCCCCGCGCATCGGAGTCCATCGGCCCGATGTGCACCTGATAGCCGTGCCCGCCGGCCGGCGCCGAGCCGTCATACCGGATCGCGACCGGCAGGAAGTGGAACATCAGGTTGGGATACGCCACCTCATCGTTGCCGCGGGCGAACCCGCCGCCTTCGAAGTGGTTGGTCGCCCCAGGACCGCCGCGCAGGAACAGCCACCGCGCCCCGATGAACGGGCGGCGCCACATCTTCAGGGCGGGCTGGACCGACACCGGCTGCCTGCACGCGTGCTGGACGTACACCTCCAGGTGATCCTGCAGGTTCTCGCCGACGCCTGGCAGGTCGTGCACGACGTCGATGCCGAGCGCCGTCAGCTCGTCCGCGGTGCCCACGCCGGAGAGCTGCAGCAGCTGGGGCGAGTTGACCGAGCCGCCGCACAGCACGATCTCGTCCGCGTGCGCCCGGCCGGGCGTGCCACCGTGCACGTACGCCACGCCCACCGCGCGGCTGCCCTCGAACAGCACCTTCGTGGCAAGCGCCCGCGTCCGCACCGTCAGGTTCGGCCGCTTCATCACCGGATGCAGATAGGCCCGCGCGGCGCTCAGCCGCCGGCCCCGGTGGACGTTGCGGTCGAACGGGGCGAAGCCCTCCTGCTGGTAGCCGTTCACGTCATCGGTGAGCGGGTATCCGGCCTGCCGCGCCGCGGCGAAGAAGGCCGTGAACAGCGGGCTGGACGCCGGGCCCCGCTCCAGCACGAGCGGCCCGTCATGGCCGCGGAACGCCGTCCCTGGATCCGCCGTGCAATTCTCCATCCGCCTGAAATACGGCAGGCAGTGCGCGTAGTCCCAGGCTGCCATGCCGGGATCGGCCGCCCAGCGCTCGTAGTCGAGCGGGTTGCCGCGCTGGAAGATCATCCCGTTGATGCTGCTCGATCCGCCGAGCACCTTGCCGCGCGCGTGGTAGATGCGGCGGCCATTCATGAACGGCTCGGGCTCTGACTCGTATTTCCAGTCGTAGAATTTGCTGCCGATCGGGAACGTCAGCGCGGCCGGCATGTGGATGAACACGTCCCAGGTGTAGTCGGGCCGGCCGGCCTCGAGGACAAGCACCCGGTTCGAGGCATCGGCGCTGAGCCGGTTCGCGAGCGCGCTGCCGGCCGAGCCCCCGCCGACGATGATGAAGTCGTACCGTGCCGTAGTCATGCACAATAGGAAACCAGCATGATCACGGTGGCTTCTCAGTCATAGCGACTGAAAAACCACCACGATCATGGAAGTCAGGGGCCGCGGAGGCGGGCCTCTGCGCCAAGCCTCCCATCCAGGGGCCGACATGTCCTATGCGCCAGCCGGGCAGCCCGAATGGCTGTGGCGCACGCCCGACCCCAGGCCGTCCTACGACGTGGTCGTCGTCGGCGGCGGCGGCCACGGGCTCGCCACCGCCTACTACCTGGCGCGCAATCATGGCATCACGAACGTCGCGGTCATCGAGCGCGGCTGGCTGGCGGGCGGGAACATGGCCAGGAACACCACGATTATCCGGTCCAACTACCTGCGGGACGAGAGCGCCGCGATCTACGAGTACGCGCTCAGGCTGTGGGAGGGCCTGGCCGAGGATCTCTCCTGCGACATCCTGCTCAGCCAGCGAGGGGTACTGAACCTCGCGCATACCCCGCAGGATGTCCGCGAGGGCATGCGGCGCGTCAACGCCAACAAGCTCAACGGCGTCGACGCGCACTGGCTCACCCCGGACGACGTCGCCAGGGTCTGCCCGATTGTCGACATATCGCCACGGCGGCGCTATCCGGTGCTCGGCGCGACATTCCAGCCACGCGGCGGGATCGCCAAGCACGACTACGTCGCCTGGGCCTACGCGCGCCAGGCGGACGCCTACGGCGTCGACCTGATCCAGGACTGCGAGGTGACCGGCTTCCTGCGCGACGGCGGCGGCTCGGGCAGCCGGGTCACCGGCGTGCGGACGACGCGGGGAGACATCGGCGCGGCCGCGGTCGCCCTCGCCGCGGCGGGTCACACGAGCGTGCTCGCAGGCATGGCCGGGCTGCGCCTGCCGCTGCGCAGCCTCCCCCTCCAGGCGCTCGTCTCCGAGCTGCTCGAGCCCGTCCACCCGTGCGTCGTCATGTCCAGCCACGTGCACGTCTACGTGAGCCAGGCGCACAAGGGCGAGCTGGTAATGGGCGCCGGCGTGGACGCCTACAACGGCTACGGACAGCGCGGCTCGTTCCACGTCATCGAGCGGCAGCTTGCCGCCGCGCTCGAGCTGTTCCCTGTCTTCGCCCGTGCGCACGTGCTGCGGACCTGGGGCGGCATCGTGGACGTCACCCCCGACGCGTCCCCGATCATCGGCACGACGCCGGTCGCGGGCCTCTACCTGAACTGCGGCTGGGGAACCGGCGGGTTCAAGGCGACGCCCGCGTCCGGCTGGGTCTACGCGCACGCGATCGCCACCGGTGAGCCGCACCCGCTGGCCGGGCCCTTCGCCCTGCGGCGATTCAGCACCGGCGCGCTCATCGACGAACATGGCGCCGCCGCCGTCGCGCACTAAGAACAGAGCACTGAAAACAAGAACCAGGACATCTATACCGAACGGGAGCGGCATGGCAGTGCCGGCCCGCCCGGCGGCCACGGATAGGAGGACCTCATGCTGCTGATCGCCTGCCCCTGGTGCGGGGAGCGGGACGAGACCGAGTTCCGTTACGGCGGCCAGGCTCATGTGCCTTACCCGGCGGACCCGGATGCGCTCACGGACGCCGAATGGGCCGAGTACCTGTTCGTCAGGGACAACCCGAAAGGTCCCCTCGCGGAGCGCTGGGTACACTCGGCGGGCTGCCGCCGCTGGTTCAACGTCATCCGCGACACCGTCACTTACCAGATCCACACCGCCTACAAGCCCGGCGAAGAGCCTCCCGCGTCATCCGCGACCCCGCCTCCCACCAGATCCCCGCCTCCCACCAGATCCGCACCGTCCGCAAGGTCGGCGGAGAGTTTCCGCCGCCCCCACGCCGCCGTCAACCCAGGCGAAAAACCGTCCGCCACGCTAGCGGTTCGATTTTTACGTGGGAAAATGATCTCCACTCCGATGGTCGAACGGTGGCCTGGAGATCAAGATCACCCCACTCCATGGCAAAAATCTCCGCTTCTGCGGGTCGCCCCCTCCATTACTGCCGGGTAGGCCGCAATTTTGAAACAGCCCGTATGACACGTAAAACTCGAACCGCTAGCGTGCTGCCGGGGAGCGGAGGGGGCGGGGGTAATCGGTTCCGGTTGCCTGCGGGCGGGCGGATCGACAGGGCGGTGCCGCTTCGCTTTACTTTCGACGGGATCGAGTTCACCGGCTGCCGGGGGGACACGCTGGCGTCCGCGCTCATCGCGAATGGCGTGCATGCCGTCGGGCCGAGTCTGTACCGGCGGCGGCCCCGCGGCATCGTCGCGGCAGGCTCAGAAGAGCCGAACGCGCTCGTCCGGCTGGCCGGTCCCTGCTCCGAGCCCATGCTGCTCGCGACGGCCATCGAGCTGTACGACGGGCTGTCGGCCACGAGCCTGCCGGGGAAGGGGCGCCTCGACGACAGCCCCGACCCGCACGTCTACGACAAGAAGTACGTCCACGCCGATGTCCTCATCGTCGGCGGCGGCCCGGCTGGCCTGGCGGCGGCCCTGGCGGCTGGCGGCTCTGGTGCTCGCGTCCTGCTCGTCGACGACCAGCCCGAACCCGGCGGCTCGCTGCTGTCAGAACCGCCGTCGCGGGCGCCGTGGATCGACGGCCAGCCCGCCCTCGACTGGGTGGCGGCGACCTGGGCCGGGCTGGCCGCGCTGCCGGAGGTCAGGTTCCTGCGCCGGGCGACCGCGATCGGCTACTACGACCACAACTACGTGGTCATAGCCGAGCGCCGGACCGACCATCTCGGCCCGGACCCCATCCCCGGCGTCTCCAGGCAGCGGCTCTGGCACGTGCGGGCCAGGCAGGTCGTGCTGGCGGCCGGCGCGCACGAGCAGCCGGTGATCTTCGCGGACAATGACCGGCCCGGCGTGATGCTGGCCGGCGCGGTGCGCTGCTACGTGAACAGGTACGCCGCCCTGCCGGGTCAGCGGGCCGTCGTGTTCACCACGAACGACGACGCCTACCGCACCGTGTCCGACCTGATCGCGGCGGGCGGCCACATCGCCGCGATCGTCGACACCCGGCTCCGCCCGCCCGCCGCGCTGGCCGGCCGCGCCCGCCGGGCAGGCGTGGAGGTAATCGCGGGAGCCGCCGTCGCTGGGACGCTCGCTGGCGACTCCGCAGTTGACTCCGCTGGCGGCGATGGCAACCCGCACCGCCTGTCCGGCGTGCTGGTCAGCGCGCTCGACGACGGCGGCCTGCTCACCGGCCCGGTCCGCGAGATCGGCTGCGACCTGCTCGCCGTCTCCGGTGGCTGGAGCCCGGCGGTGCACCTGCTGCGCCAGTCGGGCGGCGCGGTCCGCTACGACGAGTACCTCGCCGCGTTCGTCCCGGGCAGGAGCGTGCAGGCCGAGCGCAGCGCCGGCGCCGCACGCGGCATTCTCGACCTGGCCGGATGCCTCGCCGGCGGTTTCGCCGCCGGAGCCGAGGCAGCAGCCGCGGCATCCATGCGGTCTGCACCGGGCACGGGAGGAGCCGGTGGCGGGGCGGGGTCCGCGCCGGTGCCGTCCGCCGCTCCGCGGCCACCGCAAACAGGTATTCGAGGCGGCCGGAACGACCCCGGACCGGTATCCGGGGCTGTTGCCGCGCCGCGACCGGTCTGGGTCGTCCCCGGGCTGGACGGCGGGCCGCGGGACTGGGACACCCATTTCGTGGATCTGCAGCGGGACGCCACCGTGGCCGATGTCTACCGGGCGAGCGGGGCCGGGATGCGCTCGGTCGAGCACATCAAGCGCTACACCACGATCGGCACCGCCCATGACCAGGGCAAGACCTCCGGGGTGGCGGCCATCGGCGTCATCGCCCACGCGCTCAGGGGCCACGCAGACGGGGCATTGGCGGGCCCGGCCGGGCGCGGGAGCCCAGCGGGCGATGTCCGGCAGCCGGGCGGCAGCACACCCGACGGTCGTCAGGACAGCGTGGGGGAATCCCCCGGGACAGCCCGGGGAAGCACGGGGAACACACCGGGGATAGCAGAGCGTGCCGGGAACCAGGCAGCCCTGCCCGCGGCGCCTCTCGGGGCCGGAGCGCCTGGCGAGGTCGGGACCACGACGTTCCGGCCGCCGTATGTGCCGGTCTGTTTCGCGCTGCTGGCAGGGCGCGAGCGCGGCGGGCTCTTCGACCCTGAGCGCACCACGCCGATGCACTCCTGGCACGAGGAACACGGGGCTGCGTTCGAGGACGTCGGCCAGTGGAAGCGGGCGCGTTACTACCCGCGGCCCGGCGAGGACCTGACGATGGCGGTCCTGCGTGAGTGCCGGGCCGCCCGCGAGGGGGTGGCCGTCATGGACGTGTCGACCCTCGGCAAGATCGACGTGATCGGGCCGGACGCCGCCGAATTCCTGAACCGGATGTACACGAACGGGCTGGCGAAGCTCGCGGTCGGCTCGGCGCGGTACGGCGTGCTGTGCAAGCCGGACGGCATGGCCTTCGACGACGGTGTCGTGCTGCGGCTGGCCCCGGATCACTACTACGTGACGACGACCACCGGCAACGCTGCCGCCGTCCTCGACTGGTTCGAGGAGTGGCTGCAGACAGAATGGCCGGAGCTGCGGGCCCGCTGTACCTCGGTGACCGAGCAGTGGGCGACGATCGCCGTGGCCGGACCGCGCGCACGCGCCGTCATCGCCGCGCTCGCGCTCGGCCTCGATGTGGGCGCGGAGGCGTTCCCGTTCATGACGGCCCGCCACACGGGGCTCAGTGCGCCGGGGCTCAGTGCGCCGGGGCTCAGTGCGCCCGGTGCCGCTGGCTCCGGCGTGCCCGCGCGGATCTGCCGGATCTCGTTCTCCGGAGAGCTGGCGTTCGAGATCAACGTGGCGAGCTGGTACGGCCTGGCTGTCTGGGAAGCTGTCATGGCGGCAGGGGAGGGGCTCGGCATCACGCCCTATGGCACGGAGACCATGCACGTGCTGCGCGCGGAGAAGGGGTACCCGATCGTCGGCCAGGACACCGACGGCACGGTCACTCCGCAGGATCTCGGGATGTCCTGGGTGGTGTCGAGGCAGAAGCACTTCGTGGGCAAGAGGTCCCACCGGCGGGACGACACGGCGCGCGGCGACCGCAAGCACCTCGTGGCCCTGCTCCCGGTCGATCCGGACGCACTCCTCCCCGAGGGTGCACAACTCGTCGCCGCCGACTCACTCGTCCCGACCACAACTGACACAGCCGACCGCGGCGCCCTACTTGCCTGGGGGGACACCCCCCCAACACCCCCGGCTGGGGGCATTGCCCGGGGTGACACAGCTCTTCCCCGGGAGGCGCCCCCGGACCCCGATGGCCCAGGACCCCCCGTTGTCCCGATGCTCGGTCATGTCACCTCCAGTTACCGCAGCGCCGCGCTCGGCCGGACGTTCGCGCTCGCGCTCGTCGCCGGGGGCCGGGACCGGATAGGCGAGACCCTCCACGCGCCCCTCGGCAACCGTGTGATCGCAGCCGTCGTCGCCGACCCCGTCCTCTACGACAAAGTCGGCTCCCGCCGTGACGGCGACCCGGCACCAGTCCGCGCCGAACCGCCGCGATCCCCGGATTCACCCGCACCTGACCGTCACGATCCCCGGATCGACGCGGAACGCGCTCGGCCCTGGCTGCCTGCGAAGGGAGTGGATCCCGGGTTTGACCACCACCGGTGGTGGTCAAACCCGGGATTCATCACGTCAGGGGCTCGCCGGGGACGGCGCATTCCCGGATCGGTGCTGAATGCGATCCTCGGTGCGACGTCCCGCGCCAGAGCGACACGCCATCACCTGGACGCCGAACCGCCGCGATCCCCGGATTCACCCGCACCTGACCGTCACGATCCCCGGATTGGCACGGTTCCCGGATCGGCGCGGCTGGCCGGGGACGGATCCGCCTACGGACTGCGGCGGAGTCCGCTGGCGCATCTCGCGGGGGAGTTCGCTGCCGCTGCTGTCGCGGGTGAGCGGGGGGTGCGGATCCTCGAGGTGCCGTTCCTCGCTCAGGTCAGCCTGCGCGTCGACCCTGGCGGCGCGGCGGCGGCGCGCATCGCCGTGGCACTCGGCGCGCCGCCGCCGGTCCGCCCCGGGACAGTCGCGACAGCGGGCCGCCGCCGGGTGCTGTGGCTCGGCCCCGACGAATGGCTGATCGTCGGCCCTGACGGCGACGCGCCGCTGATCGAACAGGCGGTCAGGCCGGTGCTCGGCGAGTACGCCAGCCTGGTCGATGTGTCCGCCGACGCGGCCACGATCGAGTTGTCCGGGCCGGCTGCCCGCGACGTGCTCGAGAAGGGCTGCTCGATCGATCTGCACCCTAGGGCCTTCGGGCCGGGCCGGTGCGCGCAGACCCTGGTGGCCTCGGCCGGGGTGATCCTGGACCAGGTCGACGCGGTACCCAGTTACCGGCTGCTCGTGCGCGCCTCGTTCGCGCGGTATCTCGCGGACTGGCTCGTCGACGCCACGGCGGAGTACCGCCACCCGGGGGTGCCACGGTGGCCCTGAGCGTGTACGCCCGCGGGGGGGATGGCGCCGTGCAAACGACTCGTTTTCCGGATGGGGGTGGCTGACCGTGGGGCTGGACCGCCACCCGGGGGTGCCACGGTGGCCCTGAGCGTGTACGCCCGGCGGGGATTGGTGGTGCCCCGCGGTCGACGTCATCGAATGCTGAGCGCGGCGCGCGTGCGACGTCGGCACCGCACGACGGCCTCGTTTCCCGGATTGGGGTCGTTCCTACCGCGTCGTTTCCCGGATTGGGTGGTTGAGCGCGGGCTGGACTGCCACGGCGCTCCCGTTCGGCATACTTGTGTTGCTTGATACACGTCAACTAGCGTCATGTGCAACATCCCTCCGTACCTGGGAGGACGCGATGACGAAGCCCCGTGTCGTCGTGATCGGCGCCGGCATCGTCGGGTGCGCGATCGCCGACGAGCTCACCTCGCGCGGCTGGACCGGTGTGACCGTCATCGAGCAGGGGCCGCTCTTCGCCACCGGCGGGTCGACCTCGCACGCGCCGGGGCTCGTCTTCCAGACCAGCCCGTCGAAGACGATGACCGGGTTCGCGGCGTACACGGTGCGGAAATACGCGTCGCTCGAGCTCGGCGGGCGATGGTGCTTCCGCCGGGTTGGCGGGCTCGAGGTGGCCGCGTCGCCGGAGCGCTGGCAGGAGGTCAGGCGGCGGCACGGGCTCGCGACATCCTGGGGCGTCGAGTCCTACCTGCGTGATCCAGGCGAGTGCGCGGCGCTGCACCCGCTTGTGGACCCGTCGAAGATCTGCGGCGGTTTCCATATCCCCGGCGACGGGCTCGCCAGCCCGGTCCGCGCCGCCGAGGCGCAGGGCCGCCGCGCCATCGAGCGGGGCGCGCGCTTTCTCGCCAGCCGGGCTGTCACCGGCATCGTCGAGCGCGGCGGGGCGGTCGCCGGCGTTCGGACGGGTGAGGACACGATCGATGCCGACGTCGTGATCTGCGCGGCCGGCTTCTGGGGACCGGGGATCGGGACGATGGCGGGCCTCACGATCCCGCTCGTGCCGATGGCGCACCAGTACGCGAGGACGGGCCCGCTGGCCGCGCTGTCCGGCCGCAGCGACGAGCATGCCGAGGCGACGGCGCCGATCCTGCGTCACCAGGACCGGGACCTCTACTACCGCGAGCACGTCGACCGGATGGGCATCGGGTTCTACGGTCACCGGCCGATGCCGCTGCACGCCGGGGAAATCCCCGGTCACGCGGAAGCGCCTGTCATGCCTTCCGTGCTCCCGTTCACCGAGGAGGATTTCGCCGCCGCGTGGGCCGCATCCGTCGACTTGCTGCCCGCGCTCGGCGAGACCAAGGTGGAGGAGGGCCTCAACGGCATCTTCTCCTTCACGCCTGACGGCTTCCCGCTCATCGGCAAGCATCGCGGGCTGCGCGGCTTCTGGGTCGCGGAGGCCGTGTGGATCACTCACTCGGCGGGCGTGGCAAGGGCGGTGGCGGAATGGCTCGTCGAGGGACAGCCTGCTGCCGATGTGCATGAGTGCGATCTTTACCGCTTCGAGGACGCGGCGCTCGCGCCCGGTTACATCCGCGAGCGCAGCGTCCGCAGCTTCGTCGAGGTCTACGACATCATTCACCCGCTGCAGCCAGCGGAGCGGTGCAGGCCGCTGCGCGTGAGCCCGTTCTACCAGCGGCAGCGCGAGCTCGGCGCGGTCTTCCTCGAGGCGTCCGGATGGGAGCGGCCGCAGTGGTACGAGGCCAACGCCTGCCTGCCCGAGGTGGAGGGGATCCCGGGCCGCAACGCGTGGGCGGCGCGCTACTGGTCGCCTGTCGCCGGAGCGGAGGCTCTCGTCACCCGCTCGCGGGTGGCGCTCTACGACATGAGCACGCTCAAGCGGCTCGAGGTGACCGGTTCCGGGGCGCTCGCCTTCCTGCAGCGGCTGACCACCGGCAACCTCGCCAGGCCGGCCGGGTCGGTCACGTACACGCTGATGCTCGACGACACCGGCGGCATCCGCAGCGACCTCACCGTGGCGCGGCTGGCCGCGGACAGGTTCCAGGTCGGCGCCAGCAGCCCGCTCGATCTCGACTGGCTGCTCCGGCAGCTGCCCGCGGACGGCTCAGTGGCGGTTCGTGACATAACCGCGGGGACGTGCTGCGTCGGCGTCTGGGGCCCGCTCGCGCGGGACCTGGTCCAGCCCCTGACCGGTGCGGACTTCTCGCACCGCGGCTTCGGCTACTTCCGGGCGGCGAGCGCGTACATCGGCGAGGTGCCCGTGACCGCGATGCGGCTGTCCTACGTGGGCGAGCTCGGCTGGGAGCTGTACACCACCGCGGACCTCGGCCAGCGGCTATGGGACACGCTGTGGGAGGCGGGGCAGCCGCTCGGGATCATCGCCGCCGGGCGCAGTGCCTTCAACAGCCTGCGGCTCGAGAAGGGATACCGGTCCGCCGGCGTCGACATGACGAGTGAGCACCACCCGTACGAGGCAGGCCTCGGCTTCGCCGTGCGCCTGGACAAGGGCGACTTCGTCGGCCGCGAAGCCCTGGCGAGTGTCGCGGGGCGGGCCGCTGCCGGGTCGGCCGCCGCGGCGGGAGGTGGCGCGGCCAGGGCCCGGCGGCTCGTGCCGCTCGTGGTGGACGACCCGCAGGCGGTCGTCATGGGCAAGGAGCCGGTATGGTCCGGCGGCGCGGCGGCCGGCTACGTGACGAGTGCCGCGTACGGCTACACGATCGGGAAAGGCATCGCCTACGCGTGGCTTCCCGCCTCGGCGGCCGTTCCCGGCACGCCCGCGCAGATCGAGTACTTCGGGGAGGCAGTGCCCGCGGTCGTCGCTGCCGAGCCGCTCTTCGACCCCGATATGGCACGGATCCGCTGCTAGCAACGCCAGCGGCGGCTGAGAGGTGACGTGATGACCACGGCCAGCCTGCCCGCGAGCCTTATCTCTACGCTGCCGGGCCTCTTCTATACCGATCCGGAGATCTTCGCGCTCGAGCAGCGGGAGATCTTCGAGTCGATGTGGTTCTGCGCGGCGCGCGCATCCGACCTGTCGGCGCCAGGCCAGTTCAGGACCGTACAAGTCGGCAGCGAGAGCGTCCTGATCACCCGTTCCCGCGGCGGTCGGGTCAGGGCCTTCTTCAACGTGTGCAGGCACCGCGGCGCCAGGCTGTGCACCGAGGAGTCTGGTGAGGTGAGGCGCGCCTTCCGGTGCTCGTATCACGCGTGGACGTACGGCCTGGACGGCAGGCTGGTCGCCGCGCCGAACCTGACCAGGATGCCCGATATCGACCGGGTGGAGTACGGACTGCGTCCCGTTCACGCTCGCGAGTGGCTCGGATACGTCTGGGTGTGCCTCGCGCAGGCGCCGCCGTCGTTCGAGCAGGATGTGGTCGGCGCCTGCGCTGAGCGGCTCGGTGATGCCGCCGCGATCGACTCCTACGACATCCAGGGTCTCGGCGTGGGCCGCCGGATCGTCTACGACGTACGGGCGAACTGGAAACTGGTCGTGGAGAACTTCATGGAGTGCTATCACTGCGCGACCATCCACCCCGAGCTCACCGAGGTTCTGCCGGAATTCGCGGACGGCTACGCGGCCCAGTACTATGTCGGGCATGGCGCCGAGTTCGGGCCGGACATCAGGGGGTTTACCGTTGACGGCGGTGACGGCGTCCAGAAGATTCCGGGCGTCAGTTCCGGACAGGACCGGCGTTACTACGCCATTACGGTCAAACCACAGGTGTTCATCAACCTGGTACCCGATCACGTGATCTTCCACCGGATGTTCCCGCTCGCGGTCGATCGCACGGTCGTGGAATGTGACTGGCTCTACCTGCCGCACGTGCTGGCGAGCGGCGCCGACATCACCCGCTCTGTCGAGCTGTTTCACCGTGTCAACCAGCAGGACTTCGCCGCGTGTGAGCGGTGCCAGCCCGGCATGAGCTCGCGTGTTTACTCGGGCGGCGGCGTGCTCGTCCCGACCGAGCACCACATCGGCGCCTTCCACGACTGGGTGCGCGCCAGGCTGGACCAGCCGATGGGAGGCAGCACCCGCACGCATTCCGGTCAGCACCCGGATGAGTGCGGATCGTAACCAGGGGGACGGTCAAGTGGCCAGCAGAAGGGAAAATTTCGGATTTCCGTGCGGACAGCGGTCTGAATCACTGGAATTGGCGCCTGAAACCACTCTTCATTGGACAAACTCGGTTCGTGGATTATCTGCGCGAGGGCTCGCTACTCGGCGGCCGGTTCCGGCTCATCGAGCCGGTCGGCGTGGGCCGCATGGGCGCGGTATGGCGGGCCACGGACGAGGTCCTTGACCGTGATGTCGCGGTCAAGACGCTGGCCGCGGATGCCATGAGCGATCCCGACGCGCACGTCCGGTTCCGCTACGAGGCGCGGGCCGCCGCGCGGCTGTCCCATCCGGCGATCGCGGCGGTGCACGACTACGGGGAGATCGGATTCCCCGACGGGGTATCTGTCCCCTACATCGTCATGGAGTTCCTGCCGGGGCAGACGCTGGAGGCGCGGCTGTCCGGCGGCCCGCTCCCTGTCGACGAGGCACTGCTCGTCGTGGCGGCGGTGGCCGACGCTCTCGCCGCGGCCCACCGCGCTGGCGTCATTCACCGCGACATCAAGCCCGCCAACATCATGCTCACGCCGTCCGGGGTGAAGGTCGTCGACTTCGGAATCGCGGCCCTGAGCGACCAGCCGCTCGACAGGCCGTTTCGCGGCTCGCTCGCCTATATCGCGCCCGAGCTGGCCGATGACCTGGTCGCGACCCCGGCGGCTGACGTGTACTCCCTCGGCGTCGTCTTCATGGCGTGCGTGACCGGGGTAACCCCGCGAGGCGCGGTCACCGCGCCGCCCCGTCCGCCCCCGCTGACCGATTCCATCCCGCCCGACCTGGCGGCGCTGTGGGGAGCCTGCCTGGGGGCGAGCCCGCAGGAACGGCCGACGGCGGCGCATGTCGCGGCCGCGTCGCGGCAGGTCCTCATCGGCCCCAAGCCGGTGACGGCCGCCTCTTCCGGCCGCGCTGGCGCGGCGGATGAAACCGTGCCCGTTCCGCGGGCGCGTGTTCCGGAGCCGGAGCCGGGTGCGCGCGGCCCTCAGCGGGCCAGGCGAAAGCCGCCCGCCCCCAGGCGTCGCGTGCTTCTGCTCAGCGGAGCGCTGGCTCCGGTCGCGGCCGGGGCAGTCGCCGTGGCCCTGCTGCTGTCGGCTCCGGGCGCGCGCAAGGCCGGCTCACCTGCCCAGGCCCCGGCCCCCGCGAGCAGCTCCGCTCTTGCGGGACCGGGGGGACCCGCTGGCACGGCTACCCCCGCGCACTCCGCGACCGCGGGCACTGCCACGCCTGGCCAGAAGCCGGCCAGCTCGCCGCCACCGCCGCCCTCGGCGTCCCAGTCGCCGTCGCAATCACCGCTCAGCGCCTTGAAGCAGCTTGGCGTGCTCATCCAGCAGGGGGCCCACTCCGGCCAGATCAGGCGGGACGTGGCGAACGACTTCACGAACATCATGCAGCCGTACCAGGCCAGCCTTGAAGCCGGCAAGCCGACGAACGTGACCCAGCTTGTGACCACGCTTCACGCCAAGCTGACGGCCCGGCTTAGCGAGAACACCATCACCCAGGCCGAGGGACGCGTACTGTCCAGCCAGATCGACTTGCTGGCAAAAGCGGCAGGATAATCGGCTGGTTATCCACAGAGCAACCGCGACTATTCACAGGTCCGGAGTGTTTTCCACAGAAGTTGTCCACAGATCACGCACAGGCAAGGGAGGCGGCAGCTCCTTGCCTGATCTGCACCGCGTGTTGCCGTTTCCCGCCCGGCCCGCGATCCTTGGGCGGTGAGGGCTGCCCGATGGCCACTGACCGCGCGCTGGGAGAACAGGGATGCCTGCCCATGGGCCGGGCCGGTGGCCGCGCTCGGACTGGTCGCCGCGGCGGCCATGGCCGTGTTCGGCCTGCCGCCAGTCAACATCCATGGCGTGCTGCACTATACGGGGATCATGGACCCCATATGCGGGATGACGCGGGGTGTCCATCAGCTCGCGAGCGGGCATCTCGGCATGGCGGTGCGGTACAACCCCGGCGCGCCCGTCGTCGCCGTCGTGGGCGCCGCGGCGCTGCTCCGCTCCGCGGTCGGGGCGATGACGGGCAGATGGCTCAACGTGCGGGTCGCGAACGCGGCCTGGGCCTGGGTCCTGGCCATCGCGCTGCTTGTGCCCTGGGAGGTGAACCAGCAGGAGCACGCCGCGCTGCTGCGCACCCCCTTCGGCGCAACCGCGCCGATCGGCCTCGCCCTCAACGCCGCGCCGGGCCTCACGGCCGTCGTCTTCCTAGCGCTGCGCCGCAGGGCGCTGCGCCGCACAGCCCTTGCCGCAAGGCAGCGCGCGCGGCCCAGCGCGAGCGCGTCCGGGGTTATCCCTGATCGCGCGGCTTCCAATCCAGCGGCTTCCGGGTCAGGAGGGTTCCTGGCCTGCGCGGAGAATGTACAGGGGAACGATGTAGCAGATCAGGGTCACCCCGGTCAGGATCGCCATCGTCAGGGACGCGCCGTTCTGACCCTTGTCCACGAAGCTGGCCCCGCTGATCGCCGCGCCCAGGAGGGCGACCAGGGCCACGACCGAGGTCACGATGAGCGCGCCATGCCCGGCCTGGACGGCCCGGACGACTATAAAGATCGCCCCCGCGATCAGCAGCAGCCCTAGCGCGGCGTGGATGCTCAGGGCAGCCGGGCCGTTCGAGATCGATTTCCCGAACGCGCGCCCGATCCCGCTGCCCTTGTCGACAGAAGGGACCTTGACGTAGATGTTCACGCCCATCCCGATCCCGTACTGCACGAGGAGCACGATCGACATCCCGAGGCCCGTCCTGCGCAGCCCGTTCAGCAGCCGTGCCGCCTCACGCCGGGGCGTCTCCGTGTGCGTGCTTGTCATGCTCGCTTTCACCTCCGCTTGGCAGAACTCTGAGGCGAGCTTATCTATTTTATGGCGCAACTGTTACGATAAATAAGTATCTTCCGCCGTGATAATGTTCCCTCGTGGAGAACGAAGCCGGGCGGCTGGCCGATGAGTGCCCGCACGGGTTCGCCTACCTGCTCGCGCAGCTCGGCTTCCACGCCGCGAGGATGTTCGCCGAGCAGCTCGCACCCATGGGCCTGGAACCTCGGCACGCCGGGATGCTCACCAGGCTCGCAGCGAACGAAGGCAAGTCCCAGCAGGCCATCGGCGACCTGATCGGGCTCAACGCCACCCGCATGGTCTTCCTCGTGGACGAACTCGAGCACCTGGGGCTGGTGGAACGCAGGCGTAATCCGGCAGACCGGCGGTCATACGCCCTCTACCTGACCGCTGACGGGCACGAAAAGCTCGCCGCCGTCCGGGCGGCCGGGGCCCGGCACGAGGAGCGGCTCGGCGCCTCCCTGACCGAAGCCGAACGTGCCCAGCTGGCAGCCACCCTCCGCCAGATCGCCGAGGCCCAAGGCATCTCACCCGCCAGCCTCCCCGGCCCTCCGCCACCCACTGTGTAGGTCGGCGGGACGCCGTGACGCGACCGGGGCATGTTCATGCTCCGGCGCCACGCCCGGTGATTGTCATCGCCACCTGCTGCATTCTTCTGGGACGATTTAGCGGCGATGACCCCCCGTGCGCGCCTGCGGTAGAAGGCGCGGTGCGACTTGCGGTTCAGACGCGACCTTTAGCGTCACTTTCCACCGCAAGCCCGCCGCGCGGGCCGCGTTCGTGCTGCCCGGTATATTGGCCCGGAAATGACTGTCTCGATGCGCTCGCAGGTGAGGCGGGCCGACGACTATCCCGACATTCCAGACTTCCTGTCAGGAGGGTTATTCAAAAGCAGTCCCTGATGAAGATCAGCAGCCTGGCGATCCTCGCCACGGCCAGCAGCGAACTACAGCAGTGGTCCATTCACGCAGTCTGGTGTGTGTGAATGGACCACTGCTGTAGTTGCGGCGATGCGGCGCCCGGACCGGGGCGGGGCCGCGCGGCCTGGCAAGATCACGGTCTGAAGGCTTTTGAATAACTCTCCAGGTGTGGAGATCGGCGTGGTAAAAAGGTGACGCCCACGGTCGCTTTTTTACCACGCCGATCTCCACACTCGAGAAAATGTCTTGAATACCCGAAATATTCGAGGCCAAGGAGTGATTAGCGAGCCGCACGCAGGGAACTGACGACCTGATCGGGTTTGCTATCCCTCCAGGGATGATTAGCGACAGCTCGCGCTCTCGCGGCTCGCCGCGCTGATGTCGAAGTAGTTGCTATCCCTCCAGGGATGATTAACGACCACGGCGCGACGGCGGTGTAGGCCACGACAAACAGCACGTTGCTATCCCTCCAGGGATGATTAACGACCCAGTGGCGGGGGCGTCGCAGCCAGCGGCGGTGTTGCTATCCCTCCAGGGATGATTAACGACCCTGTGCCTCCAGGACCGGGATACCGAAGCCCTCCGCGTAGTTGCTATCCCTCCAGGGATGATTAACGACCGGCGGACGCTGAGCCTGGTTGCGGACCCGGAACCCGTTGCTATCCCTCCAGGGATGATTAACGACGCGCGGACGCTGGGGCCGTGCTGGCCCGGGAGAGCGCGTTGCTATCCCTCCAGGGATGATTAACGACAAGATCACGTAACGGGTGTGTGCATGATCGGCTTCGTGTTGCTATCCCTCCAGGGATGATTAGCGACCCCCACACGTCAGCGTACCGTTCTAGATTCCGCTGTTGCTATCCCTCCAGGGATGATTAGCGACTCCGACCAAGACCCGGATCCTGCTCACGCTCATATGGGTTGCTATCCCTCCAGGGATGATTAACGACGCGAGCCAGGCGACCAGCGCGGCCGAGGCGGTGTTGTAGTGTTGCTATCCCTCCAGGGATGATTAACGACGCGGCCTCGGCTTTCCCGGTCAGCTCACGCAGCTCCCGTTGCTATCCCTCCAGGGATGATTAACGACCCGGATCTCCCACCGGGCGCCATGCTCGCGCATCAGGGGTTGCTATCCCTCCAGGGATGATTAACGACTTCAGCGGGTCGATCCCGATCGGACCCGGCGTGTCATGTTGCTATCCCTCCAGGGATGATTAGCGACCCTTGAATGGCTAATCTTCGGCGCGCTGAAGTGGTTGCTATCCCTCCAGGGATGATTAACGACAGGAGAACCATGCCCGGATTCAAGTCCGGCCTGTCCGCGTTGCTATCCCTCCAGGGATGATTAGCGACTTGGGCGAGATGTTGAGCGAGGTCGCGAGTGCCCGCATGTTGCTATCCCTCCAGGGATGATTAGCGACCAGGATGGCTTATAACGTTGCGGTACCGGAGGCAGTGTTGCTATCCATCCAGGGATGATTAGCGACCTAGCCCGTCGTATTACCGAACTCGTCCCGTCGGTGTTGCTATCCCTCCAGGGATGATTAGCGACCTGGCGACCCAGTACGGCGCGCTGCACGAGAGCGTGGGCACGTTGCTATCCCTCCAGGGATGATTAGCGACCTCGGCAACTCGCCTAGGAGGCACGCACCGTGACAGTTGCTATCCCTCCAGGGATGATTAGCGACCAGGGCCTCCTCAACAGCCACCCGGCCCTGCATATAGCGTTGCTATCCCTCCAGGGATGATTAGCGACCCCGCCTCGACGCCGGGATCAGCCTGGAGAGCCTGTTGTTGCTATCCCTCCAGGGATGATTAGCGACCTCCCCGGCATGCTGGTAATCACCAATCATATCCAGCACTCCCCAGGCTGTACGCCGGAAGTTACCCTCAACGCCCATCACCTGCCCGGTCCCCTCACAGGCGGCGAGTTGCTCATCGAGCCTGCTGAGCGGGGCGTCAAGCAGATCGGTGTCGAGCGCCCAGCGCACGTTGCCCGCGGTCGCGGCGACCAGTGACCGGGCCACCGCCAGCCGGTTCTGCGGGTCGGCGGTCACGGCTACCTGCTGGCGGATCACCTCGGCCGAGGACATGTCATTGGCAGGAGTGACGGAACCGGCATAGTTCCCGTAGTAGTCCAGTACGTGGATAGTGACGCCGTTGCGGCTGAGCAGGGAGATCGCAGACGTGTTGATATCCACGTGGTCAAAGGCGACGAGGTCCCGTACATCGGTGACCGGGACGTGTACCGGGGTCGCATCCTCTCGTTCGATTCTGATGCTGTCATTCTCGCGGCGGATCCTGCACGGCTCGGTCAGCCAGTACGTCAGCTGCATCCCCCGAGTTGATTGGCGATAATCGCTATGGAGTTGTCAAGTATTGTCGGCTGACTTTGAGATCTGCCTGGAACTATGTGGTGAGGTCGAGGCCCGTCTGGGAATCGTAGGGTGCTCTGACTACCCATACGGCGAGTCCGCAGTCGAACTCGGCACGTCCCGCCGCGTGCAGCATGCCCCGCTGCCTTCGCCGGATCGGGATGAGTAGGTCGGCGGCCAGTAGGGGGTCGCCATTCGGCCCTGTGGCGTGGTCGCGGTACTCGTCTAGGTCGGTAGTGAGTATAACTTCGGTCATGTCGAAGGCATTCTCCAGACCTTCGGCGTATTCGCTGCGATCGCGGAACGGTTCGGTGAACGTGAGGAAATTGGCTGAGAAGGCGTTCTTATGATGCCTCGCCTCCGCTGCCCAGGCCCGGCCCCAGGGCGTGTCGTACGCGATCTCCAGCCACCGTCCGATGATCTCCTCACTGATCAGCGGCCCGGGAGCTGAACGTAGCGCCAGGCGCGCGGCCGCGACGGCTTCATCCTCATACGGCCGGGGCGACTCGGCTGCGTGGACGCGGAATTCCACCGCGCCGCCGGGATGGAGACCGCGCCGGTTGACGCGGCCGGCGCGCTGGGCGACGGCCTCGATTGGCGCGATCTCGGTGAGGCCGCGGTCGAAGTCCAGGCACAGCGACACTTCCAATGCCTGGGTGGACACGACAAGGCCGCCGCCGCGTGATGCCGGATCACCCGGTTCCCGTTCGGGATGGCGGGTCTTGATGCGCTTCTCAACCGCGGCCCTGTCGCGACCGCGGAACCGGGAGTGCAGCAACATGGCCGCGTCCGGATCATCGGGCACGAGGTCCCGCGCCGCCGGGGCCAGCTCGCGGAACAGCTGCTGGGCGATGGCAACCCTATTGGCCACTGCCAGCACACTGTGTCCGTCCGCGAGCCAGCCCCTGATCCGGTCCAGGCTGGCCGGCGAGGTGATGAACTGATCGTCGAGCGCCAGCCGGTGCCGCAGCGGCGCCGTTCCCGGTGGCGCACGGTGGGTGGTGACCTGCTGGCCGAGCGTTTCGGCGATCAGGTCGATCATGGGCGGGGCGAGGGTGGCGGAAAGGACCGCGACCCGGCTGCCGAGGGTCTTCCACAACCGCATGGCGGCACACAGCCGTCCGAACGTCGCCGGATCGTAGGCATGCAGCTCATCAAGCACGATGAGCGCGTTGGCCTGTTCGAGTAGAACGCTGGAATACTTCGGCCCGGCGACGGCGGCCCGCAGCAGCTGGTGCGGGGTGGCGACCCTGGCCCGCTGCTCGAACAGCCGCATCGCCCCGGCACGGGCACGGGCCTTGCGGGCGTCGGCCGGGCCGGGCGCGCAGTCGTCGGCTGTCGCATCGTGCAGCAGGGTCGCCGCCGTAGTGCCGTGCAGCACGCCGATGTCGGGCTCCTCGTCGCCGGGCGCGGGGTCGAGATCCCGGCAGAACCGGTCGCGGGCGGCGTCGATGGACGCCCGGTAGGGCAGCACCCAGATCAGCCGGGGCTTACCCGGCATGGACTCCAGCTGGCGGGACGCCCAGGCCAGCCCCGCCTCGGTCTTGCCGCTGCCGGTCGGTGCGACAAGGATCAGGTGGCCTTCGGCATCGGCGACGGCCACCTGATGCGGGTATGGGCGGCCGAGCCGGGCCAGGTAACAGCGGGGGAGCGGCATGTGATCCTGGAACGGCACATGCGCGGACGCGGCGTGGTCGGCCAGCGTGACCGCGCCCTGCAAGAGCACGGCGAGCAGCCCGAGATCCGGTTCCACCGGGTCCCTCCAGGCGCGGCTGACCTCGCCAAACGCGTCCCGGGCACGCTCCCACAGCCGACGTCCGTCGCTGCCGTGGCCTTTGTCTTCTTGGCTGCCGAACGGGAGCGTGGTGACAGTCGGCCCCGAGGCTGTCCCGTCACGCGGTGTCGCAGGGACCTTGAGATGCGCGGCGAGCCAGCTCACCAAGGCCGCGTGCCTGGCGCGGGTGACCTGCACAGGCCCGGCCCTGCCGGTAAGAGTGTCAGTTCCCCGGCCGAACTTGCGTTCCCAGGGCGCATCCGGCGGATACCAATCCTCCAGGCTGCGGTTACGGCCGTCGTCTGCGGTAAGGCACTTGTGGTGGAAGACAACCCCTGCGGCGATCATGCGTCGGTCCTGCTCAGGCCACCCCGCCGTCAGCAGGTCCACGTAGGCGAGTGACAGGACCTCGTGGCGTTCGCCCCAGATATGGCCGCGTTGCGTGAGCTGGAGCTGGAAGCCGTTCGCGACCTTCCCCGCATCGTGCAGCAGTGCGGCGCACGCAACCCACGACCAGAACCGCGGCCAGTCGGCCAGCGCGCCGGCCGGGCCGATTCGCCCGGCCAGCGCCCAGGCCGCGTCCCGGGTGGCGGTGCTGTGCTCGGTAAGCAGCTCAGGTGTTGCGATCCCTCCAGGGGGAGTTGCGATCCCTCCAGGGGGAGTTGCGATCCCTCCAGGGGGATGATGAGCGGACTTGGCGAACACGCGGCTCAACTCGTCGCTGTCAGCTGGGAGTGCCATCGCGCTCCCGTTCGGCATCGTGGTCTGCATCTTTTCCTGGTGCGGCGTGCAGCCAGACGGCCTGGTCGCCGTCGCGGTAGGCGCCGGTGACCCGCTGGCGCCCGGCCGCCTCCGGGCACCACAGATAGCTGCCGTAGGCGGTGGTCAGCCGGTCCGGGCTGACCAGCTCGGCCAGGCGTACCGTGCTTGCACGCGGGTCCGCGTGCCCGCCGGGCGGGGCGAGGGAATGGCCGACGACCGCCTCGTCAGCGGGACGCAGCACGGTCCGCGTGACCGAGCGGATGTACACGAGATCCTGCGATCGCCCGAGCCTGAGACCCCAGACGGGCCGGCGCAGCGCAGCCGCGATCCTGTCCCCGTCAGGTGCCGGGATCCAGAGCGTCACGTGCAGCCAGGCCAGGAACGGGCGGTCGCGGATCGTCATGCCGCCCTTTCCTGCCCCGACCCGGCCCGCGATCGCCGGGTTCGAGCCGTCGGACGCGACCGGGTGATACGTCTCAGCGTCGATCCCGCTGCCCTCGGCGTGCGCGGATATGCCGAGCGGGACCGGTTCCGCCGCACGCCCAGTGGCTGCGGCGAGCATGCCGCGCAGCGTGGCAGGCGACGGAACCGGCAGGCAGCGGGTGACTCCGGGGAACGCGGGATCCCGGAACGAGGCCACCGGCGCGAACAACTCGAGTTGGCTGATTGCAATCCCTCCAGGGAGAATGAAGGGCTGGATCGGGGACGATGTCATCGCTGCGGGTCGTGTTGCAATCCCTCCAGGGAGAATGAAGGGCTGGATCGGGGACGCTGCGGGTCGTCGAGCCAGGCGTCACGCTGTCCGGAACGGATCTCCCCGGCGAGGTCACGCAGCATCGTCCGGGGATGCGCGACGGTCACCTGACCCGTATCGACCAGGTCAGCGGCGTCGGCGTCGAACTGCTTGCGGGCGAGGTCGCGGAACCCGGGCCGCCAGCCGATGCGGACCGGCGCTTCCCATTCGCCCTGCCATGCGGTCAGTTCCTCGCGCAGGACGTCCGCCCGGACCCGCAGCCCCGAGCCGTCCTCGGCGCCGTCGACGAAGAAGCCCAGCGGGTTCACCCCGCCCGCCATCGGGATCGCGGCGATGAGTGCGGGCGTGCGGTCGCCGTAGTGCAGCGCCTTCTTCGCGCCGCCGGTCAGCTCGGCCAGAGCCTCGAGCAGCATCGCCGTCCGCTCGCGCCGTGCTGGCAGCGGCAGCCGGATCGCAGTGTTCCCGCGGAAGCGCGTTGTCGTGGCGCCTGCGCTGACGGCGTCCGCGAGCGACATGGCGCTCTTCTCGTCGAGGTAGTTTGGCTTGCCGGCGCCGTTCGCCTCGGGGATCGTGAACGTGCCGATCCGCGGCAGGTCGATGAGGAACGGCGCGGCCAGGTCCGCGGTGTAGAACTCGTGCGCGTGCAGCACCGGCTCGCTGATGCCGCGTGACATCACGCCGAAGTCCTCGGTCGGCCGGGCAGGCTCCACGGCCAGGAACGTGCCGACCATGAAAGGCGTGTCTCGCAGGGTCGTCGCCTCGTTGTCCGACTTGGCTGTCGCCTTCATGTAGCCGAACAGATCATCGTCGGGATAGCGGATCGGGTCGGCGCCCGTGGTGGCCTTCTGCGCCTTGCCCTGGGCCTTGCCCACCCGCTCGGTGGGCGATGGGGTCGCGCCCATGGCGGTCATCGTGTCGCGCAGCCAGCGGCGGAACGCCTGCGCCGACACGTACGGGTAGGTCCGGCCCCGGATCCTCGTCTGCTTTACCGGGGCGGTGGTGCTCTCGCCCTTGCCGTTGTTGGGCGCGCCCGCGGTGACCGCGAGCACGATCTTGCCAGCCAGGTAACTCATCAGGCGCCTTCCTCGATCCTGTGGTCGGTTTCGTCGAACCCAACTTCGGCGTCGTCCTCTGGCTCGTCCTCGCTCTTCAGCCCGGTCTTGGCGTCGCGGGCGACGAGTTCGGCGATCACGTCGAAGAACAGCTGTCCGCGTAGCCGCCAGCCGTCCTGCCCGACCAGAAGATCTGGCGTGACGCCGTTGATGACGGCAGGCTGGCGGCCATCTAGATACAGTCGGGCACTCGCCGTCATCAGCAGCTTCTGCAGCTCGTAGGGCTTGCCTGCGACTTGTCGGTACTCGTTGAACCGGCCACGCGGGTTGGGCTCCTGGGTGATCCAGTCCGCGAGCAGCTCACGGACCGGCTTCAGCCGGCTCAGCTGGTCGGTATCCATCCCGCATATCTCCTTCAGGTACAGGTGGCACAGCGCTCGCCATGCCGTCACCTTCCGGGCGGTCACCCGCCCGGGATCGTCAGTCAGGTTCCGGAGGGTTCGCAGCAGCCGACCGGGTGGCTGGCCTTCCGGCTCGAACAGCGTCTTCGCCGCCTCGGCCGCGCCGCTCGTCGTGACGCGGCCCTCCTTGTCGCGTCTCGTCAGGGCGGCTTGCAGGGCTCCCCAGCCCCACCGGCAATCCGGCTCGGCGTACATCCGCCGCAGGAACGTCGGCGTCCCGCCGGATGTTGCCGTGACACGCAGCCACGGATCCTGGTTGTCGTTCTTGAACATCCAGAGCGTGGCTCCCGCCGGGGCGTCGGCCGCGTTGGCGCGCAGTGCCGCCAGGGTGATCGTCTCGGCTGCCGCGTTCGCGGGCAGTCCGTCGAAGCCCAGCTGCTGGATCTTCGAGGCGCGGTCGGCGTTCCGCCGCGTGAAGCTCCGCATCACTGCTGCGTTATCGCAGGTCATGACTGTTGCGGAGCCTGCTGTCAGCCACGCGCCGTACGGCAGCGCCCAGACTGCGACCCGGCAGGCCCGGCAGACCGGCCAGCCCGCCGTCCGCGGCGGCAGCGAATTGACCGCCTTGGTGGTGTCGAACATCGGCAGCGTCGACTTGGCCCAGAGCACGGGGGACGGCTGCGAGCAGAACGTGCACGGGCGGAACGCCCCTGTCGGCGGATCGGGTGCGAACATGGCGGCGACACCCGGCCGGAGCACATCCGGGTCGTGGCTGCGGAGCGCATGCGTGGGCTTCGCGTTCGGGTACAGCGCGAACAGCACCTTCCACCAGTCGTATCCAGAGCCGTCCTTGGGCGCGGTCGCCGCCCGGACGACGTCGCTGGTCAGCCGTTCCGCGGCGGTGTCAAGATCGTCCTGCGTGACCGCTTCCGGCGACTCCCGGCCTGCAAGCACCGCCACCGCCCACGCGCCGCAGCGCTGAACGGGGTGAGATGGCGCAGTCAGCTTGTGTTCGGCCGTGCTGACGGGAGCGGCGTTGACTGTCGCAGTCACTGCAGCCACCCGAACCCCTGGATGGTTAGCAGCCCCAGCCCCCAGTCGTACACCGCGTCAAGCAGCGCGGGAGCCGCAGCCACCCTCGCCTGGACCGTCGCGCCAATGCGCGGCTTCCCGGCCACCTCGAACCGCCGACGCGGCCCGGCGTCAAGGATTTCCACCTCCAGCTCTCCGGACACGCCAAGCAGATCGGCCTTATGTCGCAGGTTGTGACACAGCCGGTCCAGGTACAGCGGATCGCCGGGCAGCAGGAACCGGTCTTCGTGCTTGACCAGGACCGGCGTCGCCGCAGCGAACACCGCCTGCCCGGCACCGTGGTCGGGTTGGTCCCCGAGCTGCACCCCCTTGACGGCCAGGGACGATCCGCCCCAGCGGATCGACTTGCGGCTCTTCAGCCCCGCGACCGCCCTCAGCATGGCGGCGGCGATCTCTGGAACCGGCGAGCCCAGCCATATCGAGCCGTCACCCGACGTCATGTACGCGCCGGGCTGCCGCGGTGCCCCCTTGAAGATCGGGGGCGACACGCCCACCGGCCGCAGCGGGCTGCCCCCCCATCCGTTGTCGTGCAACTCCCGGGCCAGCTCGCTGCTTTGGCTGCCCAGCAGACTGTACACAACTGCGAAACCGTAATTAAATAACTTGTATTATTAACACAATTCCTGTATGATCTTTATATGCCTAACAGCCGGTCCACGGAGTTCGCAGCAATGGTCGCCCGACTGGCGGATCTCTTGCCTCGCCTTAATGAGCGGGATCGGC
>WNFD01000489.1_pt1 | contig 39177 bp, 36 predicted proteins | sample 5400491 | NCBI WGS metagenome assembly WNFD01 (sample SAMN13153343, study PRJNA577476) | soil metagenome | isolation source: 120 cm saprolite under Douglas fir tree site 2 hole 2 replicate 2 | place: USA:California | collected 2015-04-18 | reverse complement strand
GCGGCGCCGCTCAGCATCACTGTCGCCCCGCTCCCACCCGCTGTCGGACTGACTGTCCCAGAAATGCTATACGTCGAGCCACTTTGCACTGTGGCGGTGAAATTGATTCTCGAAACGTTTGCTCCATTGACCGTCGCAGCCTGCGCGCTTGGGCTGAAAGTGTACCCCGTGTGGCTTGCCGTAACCGCGTACGTCCCGCTTGAGAGTCCAGTGAATGTGTAATTGCCTGAGCTGTCGGCGGTATGTGTGGCAGATGTCGCTCCGCTGAGCGTTACCGTCGCGCCGCTCCCGCCCGCTATTGGACTAACCGTCCCCGAGATGCTGTAGGTTTGCGGAGGTGGCGGAGTAATGGCTGGTTTTCCGCTGATAACTCCAGAGCAGCCCCAAAGTAGGGCCATCGAGACAGGCATACACGTCAGCAAAAATGCTAGCCGCGTGCGAAATCCCAACTTCCGGGAACGGGCAGGCTGCTTCATTCGCTTCCCATCCAGTCTAAAGCTCATGCTTCAGGCAGCTCCAGACTCTGCCCAGGCAACAGAATACGGAGATGGGGGATTCAGCAATACTGGTGGGAAGTCTAATTAAGGTACAGGCAGTTATCCTGTACAGCAGGCCGGTTGAGTCCCCCGGCCCCTTGGCCAGGCCTGTCCATAGCGGAATTTGAGTGAATGAAGATCCCCCCCTTGCACCTAGGTGATCGCCAAGGGGTGCTGTAAACTCTGCGCTTCCAGCCCCCGGTGCATTTACAGCCCCACGATGAAGCGTTCAGAAGCTCGGGGGCTGCCGGTACCCGGGCAATTCTCACACTCCACTTGGCCCACGCCCCGAAACGATTCTCTTCCTAATGCGTCGGAGGTGCTTTCCGCCGCCCCACGCGAGCGCCCACTAACTACGGTATGGCCGCTGACACCTCGTTCGAGTAAACGCTCTCCGTACCGCTAGAATCCACAGCAGTTGTCACGTAATAGTAAGTCGTCGTGTTCAGAACCGTCGAATCCGTGTAAGTCAAACCACTGACCAGCGAAGAGTCCAGTTTCGTGTACCCGCTGCCGCTCACTGTGCTGCGATAGACGTTGTACCCGGACACCGTCGAGGTACTTGCATTCCAGGCTAGAGCGACCGAATGCTGTATTGGGACAACGCCCGTTCCAGAGAGAGAGACGGCAGCAGGCGACCCGCTTGCATTGCTCACAATCGTGATATTGCCGCTTATGCTCCCCGCTACCGCGGGGCTGAACTGAGCGGCTAGGGTACTGTTCTGTGCTGGCGAGAGGGTCACAGGTATGCTACTTCCCGTGAAGGAGTAACCTGATCCGCTCACATTGACTTGTGAGATTGTCACGTTAGAATTCCCCGTATTTGTGATGGTAACGTTTTGCGAGGCAGAGGATGTGCCCGTCGTCACGTTGCCAAAACTTAGGCTCGTCGGACTAATGCCGAGAGTGAGGGTGGCAACGATTCCTGTGCCGCTGAGGCCTACTGAAGTGGGCGAAGTGGGCGCGTTGCTCACAATTGAGATGTTACCGGACGCGGCACCTACTGAGGTCGGCGAGAAGGACACCGTGATCGTGGTCTGTTGCCCCCCGTTCACATTCAAGGGCAGCGAAAATCCACTGACACTGAACGAGCCTGAGCCAGATGCATTCACTTGGGTGATGCTTAATGTGGCCGTGCCGGTATTCCTGATGATCAAGACTTGTGACGAGTTACTCCCGACCACACCGTTTCCAAAGTTGATGGACGTAGAACCCACCTGAATGCCCGCCACCGGCGCCGCATTCACCGTCAGCGTCGCTGCTGCGCTCGTCACTGTCCCTGCTGTATTCGTCACCACCGCTCGGAACGTCGATCCGCTATCTGCCGTTGTCATCACCGGCGTCGTGTAGCTCGCTGAAGTTGCCCCCGCGATGTTCCCCCCATTCTTCTGCCACTGGTAGCTTAGCGGCGCCGTCCCTCCCGCCACTACCGTGAACGTCGCCGTCTGTCCCGTCGTCACCGTCTGATTCACCGGCTGTGTCGTGATCGTCGGCGCCCCCGGCGCTGCATTCGCACTGAAGTTCACCCCGGTGACGTTGACCGTGCTCACAGTCGCATTCTGGCTCACGGGAGTGAAGGTGTAACCCGTGTTGCTCGGCGCTATGGTATAAGACCCGCTCGCCAATCCAGTGAACGTGTACGCTCCCAAGCTGTTGGCAGTTGTCGTGGCATTCGCGGCTCCGCTCAACATCACCTTTGGCCCGCTTCCTCCCGTCGCAGGAGTGATCGTGCCGGAAAGGCTGAAGCCAGCTGTCTTGAACGTGTTACCAACGTGCCCGTTGTGACCCTTGGAGTCGGTCGAATTAACTTGGTAGTAGTAGGTAGTGCCGGCGGCCAGACCGGAAAGCGTCGCCTGGTGGCTCGTAACCATCCCCGAATCGACTGGCGTAGTATTTCCGTAGGCAAGAGTGGTTCCGTAATCGACCGAGGAGTTGGCAGCGACGTTTGTTGCCCAAAGGACCTGAGAGCTAGCGGTTGTGACCGATCCGGTTTGTACGTTCGTAATGACCAGAGTCGACGGCGGATTGCCCGTGCTGTTGGCACTACTAACCAAACCGGCGCAACCGCTCAAAAACGCTGCAGAGCAGCTCAGAATCACAGCACTTGCTGCGCACACCCATCCCTTTACGGTCGTTTTCACTTTTTTCACCTTCTCTGGGCTTGGGTCAGCTCGTTAGCTGGGGCGGGGGTGGGGGCCCGCGTAAATGGCTGCTCAGTTCTGCCCGAACTGCAAGTGAAGGATAAAAAAGAAGTCGGTACCATTACTACTGGCATGTAGAACAGATTTGGTGCAGGGATCGAAGCAAGGGACTAATTGGCCGGTAGGACGAGCAGGAATGGGAATCCGCTGGCCTGGCAGTGAAACAGGGCCATCCGAAGATTAGGCAAATCGGATTCCAGCAAGCCGGAAGACACGCCTAATGCGCACTCCGCGAACCCTTACCAGGGCGGAGATCGTCACAGAAGAATCTGAGTCTGTTTGGAGAGCGGAACTGTATTTACGCCCGATCGCAGAGCAATCATAATTGGAAGTGCTAGCAGCTAGATGGCGTTCAAGCTCGCTCTCTTATCGATCTCGGCCGAAACAATATCGCTCAATCTGTGCGACTAAATCCCTCAAGCATCGCGAGTATGTCTTTCTAGTGGCTGAAAACTCTGGGTTTTACGAGAAAACAATTGAAAACAGAAGAAATTCACTGGGGGGACGTAGAACAATCCCGCGACCAAAGGGGAGCCAAAAGAGGATGATAAGGTGATCCGCTAGTCGATAGAGGAATGCGAAGCGCCGTTGTTTTCCACTTGGGAATCCGTACTAAGTTACGAGCGCCCGGAGATCAGACCTGCGTCGCGAATCTTGTAAATCAGAGCTCGATAACTGATCTTGAGGGCCACTGCTGCTCTCCTGCGGTTCCACTGATTCGCACGCAAGGCTTCGAGAATGAGATTGCGCTCCATGTCGCGGATCGCTTCCCTGGCGACGCGCTTCAAAGGAACGGCATTCGCTGCGTCGGGGGATGCCTGCGCAGCCGCCGTGCGCCGCTTCGGCGATTCCGGGATAATCGCGGCCTCCGGCCCGATCAAAACATACCGTGCGATACCATTCGAGAGTTCACGCAAATTCCCCGGCCATTCCAGATTTCTCAGGTAATTCAGCATTTGCGGTTCAAGAGCCGCGGATTCCTTTGCAAATTGCTTCTCATACTGCTTCTTGAAATATTCTGCCAGGATTGCGATGTCTTCACGGCGCTCGCGCAATCGCGGCATCCGAATGCGCACCGCATTGATGCGATAATACAGATCAGCGCGGAATCTTCCCGCCTCGATTCCGTGCTCTAGATCCTTATTCGTCGCGCATATCAAGCGCGCTTCGACTGCTCTCTCCGACTCATCACCAATTCGCGAATAGTGTCCGTCCTGTAGAAATTGCAGGAGCTTGCTCTGCAACCCCAAATCTAGTTCGGCAACCTCATCGAGGAATAGTGTCCCGTTATGCGCCAGTTCGACTCTCCCGGGTTTGGATACGCGTGCTCCGGTAAATGCGCCTTTTTCATAGCCGAACAGCTCGCTCTCAAGAAGCGTACCGGGTATCGTCGCACAGTTGACTTTGACAAATTGGCCCGTGCGAGACGGAGAGTGCTTATGAATCCACCGCGCAAGGACCTCTTTCCCTGTCCCTCCATCGCCATACAACAAAACAGGTATGTTGGTATCACAGATCTTCGCCGCGCGCAGCCGCACCTCTTTCATGGCCTCGGATTGGCCGAACAAAATAGGATCCGGCGGTAGTAAATCGACCGGTTCGGTACCGGTGATCATTTTTGGCTTTTCAGACAGCATATTCGCGCGAAGTTCCAGCAGGGTGAGGAAGCTGCACAAGGTAGGCCATTGAGCGACCAAGGCTTCAGACCCAGAGAATGAAAGGATCATTATTTAAGTCATTTAATTGAAACAACTTACAGGAGGTTCGTCCATATAGTTCTAGTACTTCAAACGCCGACATCAAGGTAGGAAGAGAAACCCGATAGTAAAAACATATCCAACCTTTGAACTCTATTTTCTCTCCCCGGGCTCCCGGGTGTGTGTCCGCTACTCCAAAGGGTTGTCTTCAGTGGAATGTTTGCTTTGCAACCGCCGGTCCCTACCGCTGAGGAAATATGAAGGATTCCAATAAGTCCGCGCGAGCCTTCTCATCCGATGCCACCACTCTCAAGATGTCACTGATGGAAAGCATCCCACGGAATCCTTGTCCTTCGCCGAGTACCAGCAAATGGAAGATCGTGTTCTGGTCCATCAATCGCATGCAGTCTTCAAGCGTCATGTCGGGTGTCACAGTGACCAGTTCACGCGTCATGATGTCGGAAGCCTTCATCCACGCGGGGCATTTATTCTCTGCCGCGACTTTGTCGGAGACATCGCTATGCGAGATCACCCCAACGAGCTTGCCGCCCGAGTCCACAACGCCCACTGCGCGCACCTGTTTCTCGCGCAGATACTGAGCCGCTTGATGCACGCTCGTCTCTTCGGTTATGGAGAACACTTCCTTGCGGGACCCGATTAGATCCGACACTTTCATTGGACCCTCCGCGGGACAGTCTGGCCGGATGTTAGGCCCATCATGCCAGAAAATGCAAGACGAAATCCTTGGCTTGTCGGAAGAGAGGAAACTGTAGGAGAAGCAGGAGGACTTCGTATGTCGTTTTCCCCGTGAGTCCTCGACGGCGGTCAGGAGATTTGGATCACGCCCTGGCCACTTCACCGCGGATGATATCGTACCGCTCGATGACCGCCGCCACCCCCATGCGTGCATTACCGTCTTCCATGCGGCGCTCCACGCGAACAACTTTGCCGAGAGCTCGCACGAATACCTCGGTGCCATGGGTTATCTCTGCCGGTAAAGTCATTGTAATATCCAGCTCAGAGCCGGCCTCCAGGTTCTGCTCGACAACGAAGTACAACCCGCGGGTGGAAACGTCTCGCGTCTTGCCTTGCTGTGTATCTAATTCCCGCTCCGCTGGAACGCGGATGATGATCGGCAGCGAGAGATCATAGCGCCGAGCCGTGCGACGTTCCGTCATTGCCCCCATCCTCCAGCACACTCCGCGGTTAGCTTTCCTTGCCCGCGTCCCCTTCTCAGAGTTCTATTTGTTCGATTTCCGTAATCTTCTCGGCTCTTTCCGTCATCGTTGGAAACTCTTACGCGCACGAGACTATGGAACTCGAATGCCCCCAAGCGACTCAAATTGTAATTCCTAATCAAAACTCACTATAACAGTCTTGGGGGAACAACCTTGGCGATTGACAATCCAAACAGTCGCGGCCGGCACCCAGTCGGAGCCCCTGTTTTGCACCTCCCGGCGCTTCTCCGCACGCGCATTGTCGCAGCACAAAATAACTCAACTCCGTCAAGCACTGGTATCGTTTTTTTCCGGATGATTCGCGGTGCAGCTCCCCGCGGGCTCGTCTGAAACCCCTTCCATCTCGGCCTACTTCGAGGAAAAATGCCGCATGGACGGGCGTTCCTAGTGGCGTCGCGTTCCAACTATGGAAGCCGGCTCTTCAGCTTCGGGTGCGACAGCGGATCGCCTCGCGCGCGGTGTATCCAGGTTAAACTGCCGCATCTTGTAGAGCAGCGCCTTGTAACTGATCCCCAGCATTTTCGCCGCGTCCTTGCGGCACCAGCGAGTTTTCTCCAGCGCGTCGGCGATGGCTTCTGTTTCAGCCTCGTCTTTCAAGCCGCGCACCAGCGCTTTCAATCCCTGCTCTCTCGGCGCTGCGGGTTCTTCCCGCGGCGAAGTCCGCTGGCGCGTTGACGACATTTCGACCAATTCGCGCAGGCTGCCTTCGTCATCCTCAAGAATCACGTAACGTTTCACGAAATTTTCCAGTTCCCGCAAATTGCCCGGCCAGGGGTAATTTACGGCTGCATCCAGTAAGTACTTTGATGGTCCCGGAGGCGTCTTGCCAAACTTCTCGCTGTACTTCGTCAGGAAATGGCGGAAAAGAAGCGGTATCTCCGCCGTCCGCTCGCGTAGCGGCGGGACGTTGATGGACAACACGTTCAAGCGGTAATAGAGATCTTCACGAAACTTCCCCGACTTCATCGCGTCCTGCACATCAACGTTTGTTGCCGCCAGCACCCTCACGTCCGTTTCCACCAGGTGGCGTCCCCCGAGCCGCGAATACTGATGATCCTGCAGAACGTGCAAAAGCTTTGCCTGCAGATGCGTGCTCATTTCCGCGATTTCATCCAGGAAGATCGTGCCTTTGTTGGCCATTTCAAACTTGCCCGGCTTGCTGCGCACTGCACCTGTAAAAGCGCCCTGCTCGAAACCGAATAGTTCCGACTCCAGGAGCTCTCCCGGCAGCGCCGCGCAATTCACTTTCACGAACGGCTGGTTGCGTCGCTTCGAGCGAAGGTGGATCATGCGAGCCACCACTTCCTTGCCCACGCCGCTTTCGCCGCAGATGAAGACCGGCACGTCCACTGGCGCAATTTGCAGGATTTGTTGCCGGATCCGTACCATCTGCGGGCTGGCTGCCAGAAAGCTCAAATCTTCCGTGATCTGATCACAATAATCCCGCAGGGCTTGGTTTTCTGTTGTGAGCTCTTTTTTCTGGCGCGATTTCAGCATCGCTGCATCGAGTTCCGTTTTCTCAAAAGGCTTCGTCAAATAATCGTGCGCCCCGATGCGGATGGCCTCAACGACCGTGCCCACCTCGTTCGAACACGAAAGCATGAGCACGTTCAGGCTGCGATCGATCTGCATCAGCTCTTTCAGTGTCTCGATTCCGTTCATTTCCGGCATCAAGACATCCAGGATGATGAAGTCCGGGCGTTCGCCTCCGTTCACTTTCAAAAGCGCTTCTCTCCCGGAGCTGACGGTTTCCACATCGAATCCATCAACTTCCAGCAGCGTCTGCAGGTACTTTCGAATGCTCGGCTCGTCATCCACAACGAGAATCTTTTCCTTGGTGGCCATGAACTGTTCCCTCTCTATCAAAAAAAGTCTCTTACCTTACCCCTGATCCATCGGTAACAAGAACGTGAACCTGCTTCCGCTTCGTGATTCGCTCTCCACCCAGATTTTTCCGCGGTGCGCCTGGATGAGCCGCTTCGCAATCGCCAGCCCCAGCCCCATCCCGGAAGTGTTCCGGTCCACTCGGACAAAATCCTCGAATATCTCTTGATGATGCTCCGCCGCGATTCCCGACCCGGAGTCTGCCACGCTCACTTCCACGCTGTTCGGTCGCGGCAAACGAAATCTCCGTCGCTCTTCCGCGGGAGCCATGGCCGCCACGCGCCGCTCCCAAAAATGCGGCGCCGCACGCAAGGTCACGCTGCCGCCGGCTGGTGTGTGTTTCAAGGAATTGTCCAGAAGATTGGCCGCTGCCTGCTGCACCTTTTGGTAGTCGAACCGGAACGTCGCTATCGAGGGATCAATATTGACTTCCAGTTTCACTCCCTTGCGCTGAAACGCTTCCGTCCACCTTTTCGAAAGCTCCTCGAGACAATCTCGCAAATCGTTCTCGCGCAATTGCAGCACCAGCTTGCCGCTCTCCAGCGCCGAATAATTCAGGAACATCGAGACCAGGCGCACCAGCCGTTCGCAGCTATCCTTTGACTCCTCCAAAATATCCTGTTGCTTGTCCGTCAATCGTCCCAGCGAGCCGGCCAGCAGAAGGTCGTAGTAGCCTTTGATCACCGCGAGTGGTGTCTTCAATTCATGCGCCGCGGACGCAAGGAAAAGTGTTTTCTGCCGGTTTACCTCCTGCAATTTCAGATATGCCGCCAGAAGATTTCGATACGTAATCTCCCGTTCCTGCAACAGCTCTTGAATCGTCAGTTGCGTGGCAGGATCCTGTGCTTGTTGTGTTTCGGATTTGCTCTCAAGTTCCACAACAAGCCAGTCAGGCTCGGGCATCCACTGGATCTGCGCGGTGGACTTTATTCCCCCGCGCTCGATTTGCAGTTCGACTTCGTGCACACCACTTTCGATTTGAGCAAAGATCTGTTTCGCTTCTGCCAGCAGCACATCACTAAAGAGATTCAGGCCGGGAGTCTCACTCAACCGGTACGATCTCAGCAACTGTTTCGCCTGTGAATTCACCAGTAGTAAATCGCCGTTTCTCTCCGCCACTAGCAGCGCCTTCCCGACCTTGTCGAGTAGCCCGCGGACGTAACCCATGGGAAGAACGGTATGATTTCGCTCGTCCGATAAGGGGGGCACTGCAATCCGTCCAGACATCAGTTCAAACCCGCCTCTCGGGTAAGTGGCAAAAATTTTCCCTAGTGAGCATTTCATCCTTACAAAGTGGTCCCCAAGTGTCAATGGCAAAACCGTTCCATTTGCACATTTGAGGAAGGGAAGTGGATATCCTGGGCAAAGGACTCGTCGCGCCAATTTGTTTCGCCGGTCGCATACATTCATCTCGTTCATACAAATGAACTTATTGGCGTGGGCTCGAGAGTTGACTGGCATTCGAGATGCTTGCACCCGTACTAGTTCCTTGGTACCTAGTGAGAGCCCTGGAGACTGACATTCTTAAGAAGAAGCAGTTCGTAGCGTCGTCTTCAACCCGACGCTCGCCTCGCATCCGTTTACAGGTGCCTGTTTTCGTCCGCGGCACCGATGCTTCTGGGGCCGAATTCATCGAGCTCACCAAGACTCTTAATATCAGTGCAACTGGGGCCTGTATTACCTCGGCACACATCATCCGGCCCGATCAAGTCGTGCACTTAACCATTCCTGCCCCGTCGCCCGCATCTTCGAGTCTTATTCCCAGTGAAACCCCGCCAATCGCGGCCAAGGTCCTGCGCCAGGATTCCCTCGGGGAGATGCGCCTCTTTGGATTGGAATTTCTTCGCGCGATTGAATGAGTCCCGCCTAATCTGCGGGCCTGGGTAGTTATGTGACATGCCGACTACAGTGCGATGCAAAATCTGACTGGTCTTTACCCTTTCATCGCTTTGTAATAGGATACCCCCGAATTGGGGAGGTCTAATTCCCGTGGGCTCTGCAAGGTCCAGTACGAATGGACTCTTGGTTGCTCTACGTATATGTAGAAAACTCATTCAGCTTTCCCCAAACCCCGCGGGGATAGGCAGAGGTTAGGTCCATACCGGATATGCCCAGCCCCGGCGCCCCTGCGCCCCCGCGCGTGTCGATTGAGGATTCTTATCTCGAGCTGCTTGCCGATACGCTCGAAACTCTCGATCTGCCTGCGCGTGGTCAGTTTCTCCAGCGATACTTCCGCGTGATCGCTCATCTGGATCTGAGCGAACCCCAGTGTCTGCAAATCTGGGATGACACGCTCGCTCGCCGCCGCGAGCTCAGCGATCGCGCCGATCGTCGGATTTCTCTGATCACCGCTCTGATGGATGTCCTCACGCAATCGGGACTCCTTCGTGTTCCCATCCTCATCGAATACGACGACCTGAAAAAACTCCAGCTCAACGCCGTCACCGATCCGCTCACCGATCTCTACAATCGGCGGCTCTTCGCCGAAACATTCGAAAAGGAACTCAATCGCGCGCGGCGTTACAGTCAGCCCCTGGGCCTCGTCATGCTGGATTTGCATCGCTTCAAGGAAGTGAATGACAAGCATGGCCACCCGCGCGGCGATGAAGTTTTGCGCGCCGCAGCGGCCACCCTCAGAAAAGCGTTGCGCACCTCGGACTACGCTTTTCGCATCGGCGGCGACGAGTTTGCCCTGATTCTCCCGCAAACCGATGCCGCGCAGGCGCTGGCCCTCGCCCGCCGTGTCGAAACCGTTTTTGCGGAAATGCTCCAGCCGCTTCAACTCACCGTCGGCGTCAGTATGGATCACGGCGTCGCCAATTTTCCTCAGGACGCCGAACAAGCCGATCAGTTGATTCGCATTGCCGATGAACGCCTCTACCGTTTGAAACACACCAATCACGGCCGGAAGGGAAACGGCTCGCCGCGCACCGAGACTCCCACCGCGCAGGAAGAGCCGACCGCCGCTCCTGCCCCTCCGCCCGTGGATCGCACTGCACCCATCCCTCAGCCAATCTCGATTGAAACGAGACGCGCGCCCGAAAAAACTGAATCCGCGATCGAAGCCGCCGCTTCCACCACCGCTGCCGAGATTTCCGCAAGTCTTCCCGTGCCCGCGCCTCGCGTCTTCACCGTCCAACGCAAGGCCGAGCGTGTCTCTATGACCGGCACGAACGCCTACGCGGTTCTCGGCGATCAAGGCGCGCGCCGCGCCCGCGTCCTGGACCTTGGTTTTGGCGGTGTCGCTATCGAAATGGATTCGCCTGAAGAACTTCCCGACAATTTACTTGCAATCTTGCACGTCCCGATTCTTCCGCCTGTTCGCGTAAACCTGAAGCCCGTCTGGAAACAGCAAACTCCTCAAGGCAGCTTCCGCGTTGGATGCGCTTTCGTTTCCTGAGCAGTTCCCGCCGCTCGCAAGCTCGCCGTCCGCCCCAGGGAATTGCCTTGGCTATTCTTCTGCGAAATCAGTTGCCGCAAATGGCGGGACGTGAATAGCAGCGCTTGCTGCAAATGTGCCAAGCCCAGCGCCCAGCGCAGGGCGGCCTGATCGCCGTTATCGCCAACAGCTTCGAGTTCAATCCCCAACGAGAGGACTCCCGGACTCGATTCGTCTTTCCCGGCTGAAACCAGGCACAGTCTCGCCATCAATACTTCCGGCGACCCCGCGCCCTTCAATAACTCGATCAGTTTTTGAATCAGCTGAAAATACAAGCCTCGGTTCCGCCCAAACTTCTTTTCCTTGAAAGACAAAGAAACATTTCCGCTGCAAATCCCGCGCCCGTCCCCAGCCCGGCTTACCCGCCAATTTCCTCTGTACTCGCTGGCAAAAAGTGAGTCATCGCCCTGCATCGCGCTCTGAAAGTTCTGCAGCGCCAGCTTCACCGAAGTATCTTCAGCGGCTCCCCTGTCACCGCTCCATGTTCCGGAAGGCGTTCTACAACATCGACTCGCATCTATGCGAACCTACGCGATGACACTTCGTACCACAACAAGAATTCCGCTCTCCTTGTACTCGTCTCCCGGACTGGTAATATTCCCCCCGCAAATCGAAATCCGCCAAGGAGCCCTCATGATCGAACCGAAGGCAAGCCGCCCCTTCTGGCCCGACGCTCTTGAAAAATCTCCCGAAGGGACCGCCGGCCTCAAGCCCTGGTCCTGGGCCCTCGAGCGCCTAGAGAAATCCCACAACTATTGGATCGCCACCTCGCGGCCCGGCGGCCACCCTCATCTCATGCTGGTCTGGGGCATCTGGTGGCAGGATGCCTTCTGGTTCAGCACTGGTCCGCGCACCCGCAAAGCGAAAAACATCGCCGCCAACCCTCACGTTATCATCGGCACCGAAAAAGCGGATGAAGCCGTCATCCTCGAAGGCCTCGCGGAAGAGATCAAAGACCGTTCCGTGTGGAAACAACTCGTGCAGATCTACAACAGCAAATACGGCGGCGACGTGGGCCCGCTGCTGGAGTCTTCTGGAGGCTGTGTATACCGCGTTAATCCGCAGCTCGCCTTCGGTCAGGATGAACACGCCGAAAACTTCGCTGACGCTGTCACGCGGTGGCATTTTCCAGGATAGTACCGGGACCCCTGGCGCTGCGAATTTGGTTTGCAATGCAAACTAGTTTGCGGGTGGTGCTGATTTGGTCTGCAATACAGACTAGTCTGCGGTGCAAACCAAATTGGAGCACAGTGAGGTGTTTGTTTTCTATGGTTTACGCACTCTTCTTTGAAGACTACCCCGCGGGAGGTGATAGGTGGTCACACGCGACTTTCTTGCTCCCCATTTGGCGGAATTTGACACATCGCGTATCATAGAGAATTGCTTCGCGACCTAGCGACGCGGCTGTAGTGCTCCGGTCTTACTGGAGCGGCCGTGCAGACCGGACGCGACTGACTGGAGCCTCATGAAACCCGGTATCCACCCCGACTATCATCCCGTTACGGTGCACTGCGCCTGCGGCCACAATTTCACGACTCGTTCGACGATCAAGGGCGACAAGTTGAATGTCGAAATCTGCTCGAATTGCCACCCTTTCTTCACTGGCAAGCAGAAGCTCATTGACACCGCCGGCCGTGTCGAGCGCTTCACCAAAAAATACGCTGACGCCGCCGCTAAAGTGGAAGCCACAAAAACAAGCGCCGCCAAGAAATAGGCCCCTGGGGGCACGTGTCATCCTGAACCCATCCGTCGAGAATGGTGAAGGATCTCAACCCAGCCTCATCACTCTGAACTCTTTTGGGACAGTCATTCCAGACTGTCCCTCTTTCTTTTTTCACATTTCGTCGCGCTCTCCCCCAACAACTGGTTCCGCTGCTCCTCTCTCTGCGTTTTCTTCTTTTCTTCCAACTTTCAACTCTCGACTTTCAACTTCCCTCCGCTCCCCGCCCGTGTACAATGAACTTCCATCGTGGCTACTCAATCCCGCATGTTCGATAGCACGCGGCCCGGCGAATTAGTCGAGACCGCCCCGCCCCGCGTCACGCTTCGGAACGCCTTCTCGCATCCGTTCGATTCCGCCATCGCCGCCGCCCGCACCTGTTACGCCCCGCGCCTGATCGGCCCCGAAGAAATCACTGACAAGCAGCGCGTGAACATCGGCGCCGCCACGTTCCATAGCGGCCACCATACCGTCTATCAGCACGCTCATTTCGAATTCGGCCTCGAAAACATCAGCCGGCAATTCGTCTGGTCCTTCCTTCACGGCCATCCGTTCTACAATTCCGAGCAGCAAAGCCAGCGCTACGTCCGCCTCGATCGCGCCCAAGCCTACGTGCCTCCCGTCTCGCTTTTCTTCGATGAAAAATGCAAAGAAATCTACGAAGGGGCTGTCGCGCGCGCCTGGAACTACTATCGCGAGCTGTCCTCGCTCCTGATCGGTGATACCCGCAACATTCTCAACGACATTTGGCACATCGGCCCGATGTCTCATTCCAAGCGCCTCCAGAAAATCGAACGCTCCGCCGAAAAACGCGCCATCGAAATCGCCCGCTACGTTCTACCCCTCGCCGCCTTCACCACCATGGTGCACACGCTCTCCGGTATCGTCCTCCATCGCCTCTGGCGTATGTGCGCCGCCTCGGACACGCCGAGCGAAGCCCGCACCGTGATCGGCGCCATGGTCGCACATGTCAAGGAAATGGACGCTCAGTTCTTCGATCGCTTTGGTACGGAGCCGCTGGATGAACTACCGGAGTGGAAAAATGTTCAGCCGGAGCCATCGGCTGGCGAAGCTTTTGCACGTGAATTCGACGCCAAGCTCAACGGCAAAACTTCAAAGCTCGTCGATCATTCACCGAATGCCGTCCGCGTCATCGCCGAATCCTACCGCGCCGTCGCCGGACTCACTGCCGCGCAATGCTCCGACTCCGAAGCCATCGACCGCCTGCTCAACCCTGCACGCAATCTCTACCGCCTCGAAACTCTCAACGTCGGGGTCCACGCCCCGATGATGCGCGCACTTCAGCACGTCAACTATACCTTCGCGAAAAAAATCAGTCACACCGCCGACAGCCAGGACCAGCGCCACCGCATGGTCCCCGGCTCGCGCCCGCTCCTGACGCTCGCCGACACGCGCGATCCGGATTACATCAAGCCGATGCTCCTCGCCGCTAACCCGCGCGCAAAAGAAGTCTACGACCGTGCCATGCACGACGCCTGGAATGCAAAAAATCAACTCCTCGACCGCGGCGTCCCGCCAGAAATCGCCCTCTATCTCCTCCCCAACGCCAAGTCCATCCGCCTCTACGAATCCGGCTCGCTCCTCCATCTCATTCACAAATGGACCATGCGCACCTGCTTCAACGCCCAGGAAGAAATCTATCAGGCCTCCATGGACGAAATCGCGCAGCTCCGCGAAGTCCATCCTGAACTCACGCGCTACATCGGCCCGCCCTGCCACATCCGTGCAGGCATCACCACCCCCATCTGCACCGAAGGTTCCCACTTCTGCGGCATCAAAGTCTGGCTCGACTTCCCCAACATCACCCGCCGCATCTGAATTCTTTTTGAGCCTGCGGGCATGTCCGCCATGCGAAGTTCACGGCCGCGATTGGAACTACAAATTTTCTGGGCGCAATCCAGTATGTTTAGCGATTCGGGCCAACATCTTTGGCCCGATCTCTACTCCATCGTGAAACGCCCAAACGTAATCGCCCCGCTCGGGGTGCGTCAAAATGACGTGCGAGCCCCTCTGTGATTTAATCGCGTATCCAATTCGGAGAAGTGCGCGGAAGACCTTCGCTGCTTTCGTGCTAGGCCACTGACCCACGGTCAAGCAGCTTCGATAGATACTGTGACAGTGTCGGCGGGTTCTTTCTGTTGTTCGATGCGATCGGCGAGGATGCGTAGAGCGAGCGCTTGAGCTGACGCCACGGCTTCTTTTTCGGTGGCCCCGTATGCCATCACACCCGGTACGTCTACAATCTCGGCAATCCAGCGCCCGTCGGCCTCAAGTTCGGTTTCGACTTTGTACACTATGTGAGACATGCCTGTAGTCTAGCACGCGGCCACTTCTGCGGCATCAAAGTCTGGCTCGACTTCCCCAACATCACCCGCCGCATCTAGCGCGGTCTCGCGCAGCGCCTACGCCAGGAATTTCTCGAGTGGCTCCCAGTAATTCGCTTTCCATCCCTCCGCCAGGTGTTCTGCCCGCCCAACGGGAAAGCCGGTATGATCGAACACGATTTTGGTCTCGGAGCCTTGCTCCACCAGGTCGAATCTCGCGATCGAGTATTGACCCGGATCCCATCCACCCGCTCGCCAGGCTTGGACGATGCGCTCGTTCGGCACAAGTTCGATCTGCCGTCCGGTGATATAGCCGCCGAAGAGCGAGAACGCGCCTCCTGCTTCACGACTGATCTCCGCGGGCCCGGCTCCCGGAGGCATGCCCCCCTTCATGGCCGCACTCAGCTGCACCACTTTGCCGAATTGTTTCGCGTCGGTGAGTGCTTCATAGACGCGTTTCCGGCTCGCCTTGAAGACCGGTTCCAGATGAATCGATTCCGCCGTATGCGAAATCGCTTCCTCGGTTCCCGCCCAGGCCCTCGTTGAGCCCAAGACGAGACCGCCGAACGCGGCGGCCACGCCCACGATCGCTTGCCGCCGAGTGGGCACATTGACCACTTCCCCCAGACTATTTCTATCGCTCATCATTCCCTCCACATTTTCACTTCCCCTGCGGGTCACCCGCGGTGACCGCATAACACCACGGCCTCAAAATATGTTCAACATAATGTTTTACTGGCAGCGGAACACGGTTCGAGGCATACTTCAACACCAAACCGACCGGAGGCCTCATGCCTTACCCTGTAGGTCATCGCCCGGCAGTAAAGAAAAACATCATTAACAGCGCACGCAAACTCTTCAATCGTTATGGCTTTGAGAGTGTCTCTCTCCACCAGATCATGGCCGGTGCGGGCCTGACGCACGGTGGCTTCTATAGCTATTTCAAAAGGAAGAGCGATCTCTAGGCGGAGGTCCTAGGATGTTTCTTCACGGACCCGGAAATGGAAGAGTTGCTGGGAAGGCGTGCATGTGGATCTGTCATCGACCGACGTCGGGTCGCAAGTTGTCCGGGCCTATCTCTCTCGCCAGCATTTCGAGGACGTCGAGAACTCCTGCCCTATGGTCGCATTGCCGACTGACGTCGCTCGTAGCGGCGTAAGTGCGAAACGCGCCTTCGAGACCGTCTTCAGAGGAATGGTGAGCGTCCTGGAGCGGAGCTTGACTCAGAATGGGCGGCGTCGCCGCACCACCGCGCAGGCTATCGCTGCCCTATCCATCGGAGGCATGGTCGTGGCTCGTACCATGGTGGACCGCGCTCTTGCAGACGAATTGCGCGCCGCCTGCATGGCTGTTGCCCTCGATCTTGGCGGCTGGGACAAAAAACGCAAATCGAAAAACCGAAAATCCAAACAAGCCCAACGGCTTCCTGCGTCTGCGTCCCGAAACCGCTCTGCGGTTCTTACCGTCTAATGTTTGCAGAGGTGCTCGCCATGCCCTCGTTCTTCCGATCCTGCCTCTCGATAGTCGTCGCAGCCCTCCTGCTGTCCCCTTCCTCCTTTGCTTTTGACAGCCTCCTGTCCGATCAGGCGGTCCGCGAAGCCTATTTCCTCGGCCAGCGTCGCGATGAAAAAACCGCCGAGTTCCTGGAAAAATATCGTCGGCATTTCCCAATCCCCGAATCCGGCCCCTGGATCTCGACGGCCGAACTATTCACCCCGTACGCGGAAATGGTGGAACTCTCCCAGCGTTCCTTAAACTACAGCGCGCAAACTGCGGCTAAGGACTATCGCGAGCACGGAAATATTGTGCGGGTCACCGTAACCGTCGAATTCACTAGCTCCTACGGATTTCTCATTGAGCAGGACGTTAAGCAGCGTTCGGGCTCGACAAAGGGGTTTGCATTTCGCTCGCCGGAATTCTGGAAGGATTTCACCTACCGCTTGTTTGATGGGGAGGCCGTTGTTGAACCATTGGACGTGCAGGGGCGTCCTACTTTCCGTTCCGACGACAGAAGCAGTGCCATGACCGGTGCGATCGTCATATTGCTCTACGACGTGGAAAAGATTTCCTCTTCAACCGATGCCGCGGTCGTGGTGGACGCCCCTGACGGCCAGCAAGCTGTCGCTACCTTCGACCTCGCGAGCCTCCGTTAGTGGCCACCGAAGGTCTGCTTCCGGCTTCAGTTTTAGACGATCGACTTCCTACGATCGCCACCGCAGCGTGACCGGCCCACTCATCGGATGCACCATTGGCGCGCCCGTCCGCCGCGACTCCAGCAGATTCGCTTTCAGCGCGAAATACCACTTCGCTTGCCGGTCTGCGTCGTCAATCAGCATCAAGTGAGGGTTGTACTTCAGTCCTTCTGCCTGCTGGATCATCGTAAGCTGGTCCTGCCGCAGGAACTTCTTCGCAAAAGGTCGAAAGATTGCAACGGGCAAAGGCAAGTTCCACGCCGCCACGAAATCAATTCGGCACAAATCGCGCCGCACCGGCGTCACCGTCGCCCGGCTCGAGAACCACAGCTTCCCGCTGCGATCGATCTCCGTGCGCAGATTCGCCAGCACGAAATCAATTGTTGTTGTCACGCTCTCGCCCGTCAGCTTCGCCAGCAGCCGGTACGGCGCGCTGTTCGCGCTCGGCTGGTGCGGGCTCATGCGGAATCCGTTTGGGATCGGCTCGAACTGTTTGGCTTTCTCATGAATGCTGGCGCGCTTCCGCCAGAACCATGATTGGTGCACGAACGGCCCGTGCGCCGGATCCATCAGTCCGATGATTCCCTGGTCCACATGCGACGGAAGCTCGCAGGAAAGATGGAGGATCCTGTATTTTTCGCTGAAAACAGCAAGCGCCGGAGCCGCCGGAATCGCTTCCGGCGATCGCGAACCTGGTTCGCTGTCGGCAGCGATGCGGCCGCGTGAAGTGTCGGACTCCGTGCGGCTGCTAGAACTCATGTACACCCAGACGTAGCCATCACGCTCTTCACAAGGATAGTGTCCCGCAAAGATGCGCTCCACTTTCAGCTTGTCCCGGCTCGTCAGCGAAGGAATCTCAACGCATCGCCCGCTGCACGCATCGAAGCGCCATCCGTGATAGCAGCACTCGACAACTTCTCCGTCCAGTCGGCCATACGAAAGCGGAATCCCCCGGTGCGGACACGAATCCCGCATCGCAAACGCTTTTCCCGCGGTCGTCCGCCCCAGCACCAGCGGCACTTCCAAAAGCATCGCCGTAACAAGTTTCTGCCCGCGAATCTCCGCGCTGCGCACCGCCGGATACCAGAAATCCCACAGGAATCCCGCATCGCTCTCGGGCGCAGTTTCCCGAGCCGTTTCGGAATTCGTCTGGAACATGGTTCGCACTGCTTCGCTCATAGGCTTAGTGGCATCGTAGTACAGCGTCTTGTATCTCAGCAACCGCGCAGCTCATCTAATTGCGTGATTTGGAATTCGGCGCTATTCTTAGTGCAGAGCAAATCGATGTACGCTACGTTCTATTAGCTGACTCTCCTACCGCTCCAGCCCGGAGCGCCGCGACTCTTTCCATTTTCTATCTTTCAATTTGGAGTTTCGCATTTCGTTCAAAAAGGATTTGCCATGGCTACACTGACGTTAACTGAAAAATTGGATCAGCTCGGCGCGCGCTACGATGAGCTGACGCAGCAACTCTCGACTTCCGAAGTGGCTTCCGATTCCGCGCGCTATCAGAAAGTCGCCAAGCAGCACGCCGAACTCGAGGAAATTGTCGAGAAGCACCGCGAGTACAAACAGCTCGAAAAGGATCTCGCCGGCGCGCACCAGATGTTCGTGGAAGCGGAAGATGCTGAAATGAAACAGATGGCACACGACGAGGAGAGGGAGCTCACGGCGCGCAAGGAAAAAGCCGAGCGCGAATTGAAGCTTTTGCTTCTGCCGAAAGATCCTCTCGACGAGAAGAGCGTCATCCTGGAAATTCGCGCCGGCACGGGCGGCGATGAAGCCGCCCTCTTTGCCGCGGAACTTTTTCGCATGTACTCGCGCTACGCGGAAACGCAGGGCTGGAAAGTTGAAGTCCTCGAAAGCTCTCCGTCTTCGCTCGGAGGCCTGAAAGAAGTCGTCGCCGCCATTCAAGGGCAAAAGGTGTATTCCAAGCTGAAATACGAAAGCGGCGTGCACCGCGTCCAGCGCGTTCCCGCCACGGAAACGCAGGGCCGCATCCATACTTCCGCCGCGACCGTCGCGGTTCTCCCCGAAGCGGACGAAATCGATATCAAGATCGAAGCGAAAGACTTGCGCGTCGATACGTTTTGTTCTTCCGGCCCGGGCGGCCAGTCCGTCAATACGACCTATTCCGCCGTGCGCATCACGCACATTCCCAGCGGGCTCGTGGTCTCGCAGCAGGACGAAAAATCGCAGATCAAGAATCGCGCCAAGGCCATGCGCGTTCTGCGCGCGCGCTTGTACGAGCAGGAACAGGAAAAGCGCCAGGCCGCGCTCTCCGTTGAACGCCGCGGCCAAATCAAAACCGGCGACCGCTCCGAAAAAATCCGCACCTACAATTTCCCGCAGAACCGCGTGACGGACCATCGCATCGGCTTGACGCTCCATCAGCTCACCGACGTGATGGAAGGAAAGCTCGCGCTTCTCGTCGACGGCCTCGTCTCGCACTACGAATCCGAGCGCCTCCAGCAGGAGCTCGCTGGTGCATAATCCTTAGCAAGGAGGTGCCCCATGTTGACTCGTCCGGGTTCCGCTCCTGGTTCAGGTTGGATGAGGGACATGAGCGACCGCTTGGCCTCCGGTCCCGCCGACACTCGCCCTGTCCCGCGTCGCTTTTTGGTTTTGTATCTCGTTTTCATGATCTCGGGCTTAGTGATCTGGCCGATGTTGGGGCGTCGCGCCGTGCCCTCTTACAATGTGCGTTCCTATGAATCTTCTTCCCGCATCGCGGGCCTCCCAATATTCGCTTCCGGGGCCGCCCCGGTCGCTATTATTGCAATCGGCGGCGTCTCGCTCGGCTTCATCGCGCTGGGCGGACTGGCCATTGGTTGGCGGGCGCTCGGTGGCGGTGCCATTGGCTATCGCGCGTTCGGCGGCCTTGCCATCGGCGGTTACGCCTATGCCGGTAACGGTGTAGCCTTCGGCTATCACGAAGCTGGCGGCCGTCAAAAGGAAAAACTCTTAGGATGAAGCCGCAGACGGCGCCGCTCATCGTCCGCACCGCTTTGCGCGAAGCCTTCGCGCAATTGCGCGCCGCCCGCGTTCCATCGCACACGCTCGCGGCCGAGCTTCTCCTCATGCACGCGCTCGGCCGCGACCGCACGTGGCTCTATGCGCATCCTGAAGAAGTAATATCCGATTCCGAGGTACATCTCTTTACCAACCTGCTCGCCCGCCGAGCCGCTGGCGAGCCCACCCAACACCTTACCGGAAAGCAAGAATTCTGGAGCCTCGAATTTGAAGTCACGCCGGACGTCTTGATTCCTCGCCCGGAAACCGAGCACGTCATCGAAGTCGCGCTCGACCGCCTCGGCGTCCGCGAAATTCGCGCCGGCCGGAAGCAAACATTCAGCGGCGAAGGCCTGCAAATCGCCGACATCGGCACCGGCTCCGGCTGCATCGCCGTGGCCCTCGCAAAAGAGTTGCCCGGCGCAACGATCTACGCCACGGACATTTCGAGCGCCGCCCTCGCCGGCGCCCGCCGCAACGCCGCGCGCCACTCCGTCTCCGATCAAATCCATTTCCTCGAATCCAACTTGCTCGATGAAGCCTCACACTTGTCACTTTTCTTCGACCTAATCGTAAGCAATCCGCCCTACATCGGCCGCCGCGAAGCCGCCACGCTGATGCGCGAAGTTCGCGATCACGAGCCGGAGATCGCGCTCTACGGCGGCGAAGAAGGCTACGAACTCTACGCCGAGCTTATCGCGCAAGCTGCCGCCAAGCTGAAGCCCGGTGGAATCCTCGTACTCGAACTCGGCCACAACAGCCTGCCTGCCGTGCAGCCGCTCCTTGACGCCACTGCTTGGACGAACGTCGGCGCCACCAACGACCTCGCCGGAATCCCCCGCGTCATCGCCGCCGAGCGATTGTAGCGAGCCATCAACCGGAAAAGTTGAGGCCGACAGATGTCCGGAGTAGGCTAAGGGGCATGCCGGACTTCGCGCGGTTTCGAGCCAAGCATGGTCCTCTTGAGGACCAGTCCGCCCGCGCGCAATCGTCCATCTTGCATGTGGACATGGACGCGTTTTTCGTTTCGGTGGAACTGCTCGAACGTCCCGAATTGCGCGGCAAGCCCGTGGTGGTGGGCGGGCGGCCGGACCAGCGCGGCGTGGTTTCCGCGGCGAGCTACGAAGCGCGGAAATACGGCATCCACTCGGCGATGCCGCTGCGAACGGCGGGACGGCTTTGCCCGCACGCAGTTTTTCTTGATGGGCATCACGAAAAATATGGAGAGTGGAGCGACCGCGTCGCCACCATCCTCGCGAAATTTTCTCCGATCGTGGAGATGGTTTCGATTGACGAGGCCTATCTCGATCTTTCCGGCACCGAGCGCTTGCATGGACCGCCGCTGGCCGCTGCGGACAAATTGCTTCGAACGATCACGCAAACGACGGCGCTTCCCTGTTCCGCAGGACTCGCAACGACTCGCCTGGTCGCGAAAGTTGCGTCTGATCAAGCAAAACCCCGCGGTTTGGTGTGGGTTGCGCCCGGGCGCGAAGCGCGATTCCTTGCACCCCTTCCCGTTCGAAAGATCCCGGGCATCGGCGAAGTGACGGAGCGGGCGTTGCGTGCGCTGGGCATCGAAACGGCGGAGCAGATCGCCGCTGTTCCGCAGGAAAAACTGGAAACGATCTTCGGCCAATGGGGAACGGCGCTGTATCGCAAGGCGCGCGGCGGCGATTCCTACGAATTCGTGATTGACGCGGAGCCGAAATCGATCTCGCATAATCACACGTTCGGCGAAGACACGGAGGATTCGAACGCGCTGGGCGCAATGCTTAGCCATCTATCGCAAAAAGCCTGCAAGCGCCTCCGCGAAGCGGGACTTGCCACACGAACCCTCACACTGACCATTCGCTATGCGGGGTTCGAAACGCACACGCGATCAAAGACGCTCGGCGAACCCACGCGTCTCGACGCGGATATCTTCGCCGTATTTCAGGAACTCTTTCGCATGCACCGCGATCCGGGCAGAAAAATCCGGCTGCTTGGCGTAAGCCTCAGCGGCCTCACGCACGGCAACGAGCAACTGGATCTGCTCGAAGCGGAGCGCCGCGCAAGACTGGAAAAACTCACCGGTGCCGCGGACCGGCTTCGCGATCGCTTCGGATTCAGCAAAGTGCAATTCGGCGGCTCACTTTTGCGTGATGAGCCGGATCACAACGGTGGCGACTCCTAACTTTCAGCGAAACACCCGCGAATGTCCTATACTCTATTCTCCATTCGCAAGATTTCATGAGTGAGGTTCCCATCCCCGTTGCCCCGCCCGCCCGCCCCCGCGTGGGGCTTGCGGATCGCGTGCGGCACTTCTGGCAGCGCGTCAGCGAAGGCCGCGAAATTGACGACCTGTGGTCGCAATTCGTTGCTGATGCACGCGCCAGCTACGGTTTTTATGACCGCGACGTCGACTGGGAAGAAATCCAGAAGCTGCCGCGCTGGCGCCGGCCTCTGCACGTGGCAAAGGAATTTTTCTGGGCGCTGCTCCTGAAAATGTCGCCGGCCCGGCGCGTCCTTCTGCTTATCGCGTTTGTGATGCTGGTGATGTCTGTAAGCAAGTCCCAGATGAACTTTGAAGTGATTGCCGTGATGCTCTTCCTGTTGCTGCTTTCGCTGGAGCTGGCGGACAAAGTCACCATGAAGCGCGACCTGGAAATCGCGCGCGAAATTCAGAGTTGGCTGGTGCCTTCGCAGGCGCCGGATGTGGCGGGGGCGGACATTGCGTTTGCCACGCGGCCGCAGAATTCCGTTGCCGGCGATTACTATGACGCGTTCTACCCCGATCCCGATAACCATGAAAAATTGATGCTGGTGATCGCGGACGTGGCGGGCAAGAGTGTTCCCGCCGCGCTGCTGATGGCCACGCTGCAAGCCAGCCTGCGTACCGTCGCGGCTGAAAATGCGCCGCTCGCAGACCTTGTGGCACGGCTAAACCGCTACGCCTGCGCGCATAGCCTGGACGGCAGGCGGTTCACCACGGCAGTCCTGGGCGAATACAATCCCGTCACGCGGCGTCTCGTTTACGTGAACGCCGGGCATAACGCGCCGATCCTCCGCCGCGCAAACGGAGATCTTCTGCGATTGGACGTTGGCGGATTGCCGTTGGGAATTCAATCCAACGTCGTTTACGAGACTGCGGAACTGGAGCTTAAGCCTGGCGACGCGCTGATTTTCTTTACGGATGGCGTCGTTGAAGCTTTCAATGAAGCAGGCGAAGAGTTCGGAAACGAACGATGGAACGGGGCCATCCGCAATCTTCCCGATTGGAACGCCCAGCAGACGCTGCAGCACTTGATGAAGAAAGTGGACGAATTCGTGCGCGCAACGCGGCAGTCCGACGACATCACTTGCCTGGTCTTCCGCAGCAGATAGCCGCGGGCCGATACTTTCGAGAACTCCGATCTCCTCTCGCAGCCGCGTCTGGAGCATAATCACTGCGTGACACCACGCGAGCTGGCCAATTCGATTTGCGAAACGCTTTGCCGCAGCGGTTTCCAGGCGTTGCTCGTGGGCGGATGTGTGCGCGATTTACTGCTTGGCCGCGAACCTGCCGACTACGACGTGACGACGGACGCTACGCCCGATCAAGTGATGGCTCTTTTCCCTGAAAGCGTGGCTGTAGGTGCTCAGTTCGGCGTGATTCAGATTCTGCGGGAGGAGTTAAACGTAGAAGTCGCCACTTTCCGTTCCGATATCGGCTATAGCGATGGCCGTCATCCGGACCACGTGACCTTCTCGAAGACGGCTGAGGAAGATGTGCAACGCCGCGATTTCGCTATCAATGGACTATTGATGCGGCATGATACGGGCGAAGTGCTCGACTACGTGGGTGGCCAGGACGACTTGCGAGCCAAAGTGATTCGTGCGATCGGCGAACCAGATCGCCGTTTCACGGAGGACAAGCTCCGCATGTTGCGCGCGGTGCGTTTCGCGGCGCGGTTCGGGTTTGAAATAGAATCAGATACGTTCAATGCCGTCCGCCGGCATGTGAAGGAAATCGGCCAGGTTTCTCCTGAACGCATGCGCGATGAGCTCACCAAGATGCTGACGGAAGGGGCAGCCCGGCGAGCGTTCGAATTACTGGATGAGACGGGACTCCTTGAACAAGTCCTGCCGGAAATCGCCGCGATGAAGGGCGTCGAGCAGCCGCCGCAATTTCATCCGGAAGGAGACGTGTGGATTCACACCCGGCTCATGCTGGAAGCGCTTCCCGCCGGCGTTTCACCAACGCTGGCGTGGGGCGTCCTTCTTCATGACGTGGGCAAGCCGCCAACGTTCAGGTCCGCCTCGGAAACGGGCGACCGGATTCGGTTCGATGGACACGTGGACGTAGGTGTTCGTATGGCCGAGGAGATCTGCCGCCGGCTGCGCTTTTCCAACGAGGACACCGAACAAATCCTCGCGCTGGTCGACAACCACATGCGCTTCAAGGATGTAGAATCAATGCGTGCTTCCACGCTGAAACGGTTTGTGCGGCTGCCGCATTTCGACGAGCACCTGGCGCTGCATCGACTTGATTGCCTTTCGAGCCGCGGCAACCTGGACTCGTATGATTTGATCCGGCGATTCATCGCCGAGACGCCGCCAGAACAGGTTCGTCCCGAACGCTTGATCACGGGGGACGACTTGCAAGCCATGGGGTTCAGGCCTGGGCCGCTTTTCAGCCAGATCCTGGGGAGTCTCGAGGATGCCCAATTGGAGGGGCAAGTCAAGACACGTGAGGAGGCGGCCCAGTTTGTGCTAAAGCAATTTGGGGCCAATATGAATAGGGTATAGGTTGGGGAGGATTGCGGGGGTCCGTGCGCGAGAGTTGGGCGGGGCGACTTGTAGATGGGACTATATGACTGATTATAAGTACTTTATAGCTTCTCTGGTGCAAGGCGGAGTGGAATGGTAGAATATGAGTGCGAAGTGCTAAGGTTTTGTGATAGCAACATTTGTACTTTCGCGCACCCTTTCAAGCTAGCCAGCATCTAAGATGGTATTGCGCAGGAGCAGTTCCCGCCGCGCTGGAACATGGGGGCCATGATGGCTGAAAAGAAATTTGTGGTGCCAGAGATTCTTCCGATCCTGCCGGTTCGCGACACCGTCCTGTTTCCGGGCGCTGTCCTGCCGTTGACTGTGGGCCGAGAGAGTTCGCTGGCGCTTGTAAATGCCTTGCAAGGCGAGGAAAAGATGCTTGGCGTAGTCGCGCAGCTCGATCCGCGAATCGAAGATCCTGCTGCGGCGGACCTTCACAAAGTGGGCACGCTCGCAAGAGTGCATAAGACCGTCAAAATGCCGAACGGGAATGTGGTGATTTTCCTGGAAGGACTCCAGCGCATTCAAATCGTGGACCTGATCGGCTTGCGGCCGTATCTTCGCGCGAAAGTAGAGGCACAACCGGACATCCTCGGCGAGGCCGATACGGAGCTTGAAGCTCTGGAACGGAACGCGCAGGAACTCTTCCGCGACGTGGTGAGCCACTCGCCGCAGCTTTCCGACGATTTGCAATCGGCGGCAATGAACATCGATGATCCCGGACGGCTGGCGGATTTCATCGCCGGCACGCTGCCATCGCTTTCCACACTTTTGCGGCAGGAATTGATTGAGACGTCGAGCGTGCGGCGGCGGCTGGAGACGCTGATCCGCGAACTTTCCAAAGAGCTCGAGGTTCTGGAGCTTCGTTCCAAGATTCATGACCAGGTGCAGGAACAGGTCAGCCAGAATCAGCGTGAATATTTGCTGCGCGAGCAGATGAAGGCGATCCAGAAGGAACTCGGCGAATCCGACGATACGATGCAGGAGATCGACGAGCTCCGCAAAAAAGTTGACGAAGCGGGCATGACCGCGGAAGCGAAGAAAGAATGCGACCGCGAGCTGAAGCGGCTGGCGAAGATGACTCCAGCGTCGGCGGAGTACATGGTTTCGCGGACGTATCTGGAATGGATGACTTCCCTGCCCTGGAGCAAATCTTCCGGCAGCGAAGAGATCAACATTGCCAAAGCGCACGAAATTCTCGACGAAGATCATTACGACCTGCAAAAGGTGAAGGAGCGCATCCTCGATTACCTGGCGGTGAAAAAACTGCAGCCGGGAATGAAAGGGCCGATCCTGTGCTTCGTGGGGCCTCCGGGCGTGGGGAAGACTTCACTCGGCAAGTCCATCGCGCGTTCGCTGGGCCGCAAATTCGTGCGCATCGCTCTGGGTGGTATGCACGATGAAGCGGAGATCCGCGGGCACCGGCGAACTTACATCGGCGCGTTGCCCGGGCAAATCATCCAAGGACTGAAGCGCGGGGAAACGAACGACCCGGTCATGATGCTCGACGAGGTGGACAAGCTCGGGCGCGACTTCCGTGGCGATCCGTCATCGGCGCTGATGGAAGTTCTCGATCCAGAGCAAAACAACTCATTCCGGGATCACTACCTGGATGTGCCGTTTGATCTTTCGAAGGTACTGTTCATTGCCACGGCCAACTGGATGGATCCCATCCCGGAGCCGCTGCGCGATCGCATGGAGATCATCGAATTGCCCGGCTACACGGGCGAGGAGAAGCTGCACATCGCGCACAAGTATCTGATCCCGAAGCAGGCCACGGAACACGGGCTGAAAGTCGGCGAACAGATCGAATTCCAGGACGCGGGGCTGCAGGAGATCATCCACAGCTTCACGCGGGAAGCCGGCGTGCGCAACCTGGAGCGCGAGATCGCGACGATCACGCGGAAACAGGCGCGGCGCATCGCCGAAGGCAAAATGGAAAAGATGATCGTCACACCGGAAGTCGTTCGCGAATTCCTGGGTGTGCCGAAGTTCCGGACGGAGAAGGAAGTCGAAGAGCGCGTCAAGCGGCCGGGTGTTGCCGTGGGGCTGGTCTGGACGCCGGTGGGCGGCGACATCATTTTCATCGAGGCCACGCGGATGCGCGGCGGCAAGCAGTTCACCATGACCGGTCATCTCGGTGAAGTCATGCAGGAGTCCATGACAGCGGCGCTGACGTGGACGCGCGCAAACGGCGAACGCTATGGAATCGATCCGGACTTCTTCCGCAAGCAGGACATTCACATTCATGTGCCATCCGGGGCGGTGCCGAAAGACGGCCCGTCGGCGGGCGCGGCGATGGTGACGGCACTGGTGAGCTTGCTCAGCGGGCGGTCAGTGAAAGACCGGCTCGCCATGACAGGCGAGATGACGCTCTCGGGTGTTGTCCTGCCGATCGGCGGCGTGAAGGAAAAAGTGCTGGGCGCGAAGCGAGCGGGCATCAAGGAAGTGCTGTTGCCCGCGGACAACGAGCCGAACGTCGTGGCCGATCTGCCGGCGGACATTGTGGGCGACATGAAGATCACATACGTGCGCACGCTGGACGAAGTGCTCGAGCATGCTCTGCAGAAGGAGCCGATTGCGCCGCCCGTCGTGCCGCAACCGGAGCCGAAGCAGAAGCGCGTGGATCCGAATAGCCCAAGGGCGATCCACTAAGCGTCAGACAGAAGGCAGAAGCGAAACGTGGTCAAGCGGCTCGCGACTTGTAAGAAAGCCCGGCGAGAATCACCGGGCTTTTTGTTTTGCACCCATGCCGGCAACGCGGCAACCAAGTCCTGCTAACATGGGTTGCAGGCATGGCGCGGGAAAAACAAAATCAAAAGGATGCCGCAGCGGAATTGTGCCAGCGGCTCACGGAAGCGCTGATGCGGGAACGCGTCGTGCCGCGGTTTGTGGATTCTTACGTGATTGAGAACGGGCGCCATGCTTTGCAAGTTCACGCATCGCTTTACCGTGATTTGCTGGCGCTGTTGCAGCGTGAGGCGCTGCTCGCTCTGAGTGTCCGAACGTTGGAAATCATCTGCAAAGAGCCGCAGCCGGCAGGGAGATCCAAGCCGCGGCCGATGCTGCGCAGGGATGCGGCAATCTTCCGGCGGAAGTTTCTGGCCTCGCTCGCGCGGCAGCAGGGATGGACCGCGGGCGATGCGCTTGATTTTCAGAGGGACTTGCAAATGTATGAGGAACTGCTGGCGCGAGCATCGTCCACGCGGCGCAGCCGGAAACCGTTTGAAGCGGCGAACCATCCGTTTGTGGACCGGTGCGCGTTTCTACTCGATTCCTCGTTCATGGAGAAGGCGCGCCTGGCTGCCAGCCAGGCGCTGACGGGCATCGAGGAATTAGCCGCACAGATCGCGGCAGCGGAGAATCCGCCGCCGCGAAGTCCCCGCCTACACTAGAGCTGAATCACTGGGAACTACGTTCAACCTGCACGGCCGTGCCGTAGGCGAGCACTTCGGTGACTCCTTGCATGACTTCGGTGGCGTCATAGCGCATGCCGATGACGGCGTTTGCGCCGTGCTCGGCCGCGTGTTGCAGCAAGAGTTCGAAAGCGTCTTCGCGGGTTTTCTCGCAGAGATTGGTAAGGATCGTGATGTTGCCTCCGATGATGGTTTGCAGCGCCGCGCCCAGATTTCCAATGACACTGCGGGAACGGACGATGATTCCGCGAACGATTCCAAAATTTCTGACGACCCGATAGCCGGGCAGCTCAAGCCCTGAGGTCACCATTGCTGCGTCCACTCTAGCCATGTTGGATGCTCCTTGAACGAGACGTTTACCGCTGCGATTCTACGCGGTCAAACGGTGCTCGGCGAGGAATCTTCCTCTGCTATTCTCAAGGGGCGTGGAGAAACTTTTCTATTTTCTGGCGTCCTTGCAGGTCCTGCTGGGGGCTTACCTTGTCTGGCATGCCCTGCAGTGGCTCGGATATGTGCGGCGCCGCTTGAACTCAGACCCTGGCTTTTATGCGCCGAAAGCAGCCGTTCTATGCCCGTGCAAAGGCGTTGAGCCGGGACTGGAACGGAATCTTGTCTCGCTGACGGAATTCGAGCGGCAGAACTACGAGATTTTTTTCATCCTCGCTTCTGGCTCGGACCCCGCGCGCAGCATCATCGAGCGCGTGGCCAAAAACTCGCGTGTAAAGGCCCATGTGGTAGTTGCCGGACCGCCCAGCAACTGCAGCGAGAAAGTGAACAGCTTGAGGGTTGCCATTGAACAGCTGCCGCCGGAATTTGAAGTACTGGCGTTCGCGGATTCCGATGGCCGCCCAGGAAAATCCTGGCTGCATCATCTCGTCGCGCCACTGGGAGACGTTCGAGTCGGCGCGACTACGACGATGCGCTGGTTCATTCCGAATCAGAGTAATTTGGCGACCGCGCTGCTCGCGGCTTGGAATGCCCCGGTGGTCACGATGCTGAGCGAAAAGGGAGAAAACTTTTGCTGGGGCGGAGGCACCGCGATCCGCCGGAGTACCTTCGAGCAATCTGGAGTCTTGGACGAATGGAAGAATTCCGTCAGCGACGATTATTCGCTGACGCGCGCCCTCGCACGCAACAATCGGCCGATTGTATTCTTGCCGGAGTGCCTGACACTTTCTTACGTCGAGACCGATTTCGACGGGCTTATGGAATTCACCAACCGCCAGATTCTCATTACTCGCGTCTATGCGGACAAAGTCTGGGCCCCGGCGGCGGCCACGCATTTTCTCTACTGCCTGACTCTGGTGTTCGGCACCTTACTCGTCTTCGGCGATCTCCTGACGCAGAGGCCGGCCTTTCATCTCCTGACGCTAACCTTTCTGCCGCTTCTGCTCTCCGCCATCCGGGGCTCCATCCGCCTCATTGGCGTGACGGAAGCACTTCCTTCCGCTCGATCCCAGATTACCGGCCAGGCGTGGATCTATGTGCTGGTGACGGCATTCATTCCGTTCCTGTACCTCGTAAATTTTGTGAATTCGCTGATTACGCGAAGAATCCGCTGGCGCGGTGTGACCTATGAACTGATCAGCCCCGAGCAGACTCGTGTTGGCTGATTGAGAACATTTCGAGCGCCATGGACTGGGGTTGATCACTTTTCCACAGGGCATGGAGCGAGCGTGCAAATCGATGGAGACCACGATGTCTTTTCGCCCACATCCTCGTACGGTAGAAAAATTTCGTTGACCATGCAATTCCTACCAAGAAATGTGATTTGCGCCCCCTCATCTGCTCGTAAGGCCTCAATTCCTTAGTAAGTTACAAACCACTCTTTTCGGCATTTCAAGTGCACGAGCCATGGGGTTCGGTGTAGCGGCCTCAGGCGAACTTTCAGGGAGTTCCGGGCCGCGTCTGGGCCTTGCCGTTCGATATGGATACGAGTCGCCGGGGCTACAGTCCTCTGTCTTGACTACCTGACTGAGTACGCGATCTGGGGAACGCCTCGTCGAGGGGCGAAGAATAGAAAACTCATCGGCTTCGGTTTCTGCACGAGGCCGCATTCTGAGGGGGTGCAAGTGAAGGTGATCCGCAGAAGTGCTCATCCGCATCAACTGACGAATTCTCGAACAGCTTTTCCTCGCAATATTTTCTTTTTCTACGAAAAAAACTCCGGAGTAGGACACTTTCATGTCGAGGCGGGCCCGGACGGCAGATTTCCAGTCGATCAGGCCGCGGGGCTTCTGGCGATGCATTGCATGGTGCGGGGCCAGTCTCCCAGCGATTATGTGGTAATGGTCCAGGCGGATGATGAGGCGCTGGAAGGCCTGAGTGAGAAAGCGGCTGCGCTATTGCAGGCCGGAAACTCCGTCCACAGCCAACTCAAGCTCACACGCCGGGAAGAAGAAGTGCTTTCCGGCTTAATGAAGAGCCTCGCCAACAAGGAGATTGCAGCAAACCTGAATCTCTCCGAGCGAACCGTGAAATTTCACGTCTCCTCTTTGCTGGCAAAGTTTCGGGTGCGTGGCAGGATGGAGCTGGTTCGCGAGGCGTCGCGCCACACGGTTGGAGCTATGCCTATGCCTCTGCCCGTGGCTACGCGTGAGGCCAGCACCTATACTCCCGCTGCAAGAAACTACCCCGTTCCACGGCGCGAAGTGGCTGTGGTTCCTCTGGCGAAGCGGCAATTGATGGCCTGATTCAGAATCAGTCTTTTCTCTTAGAGGCAAAGACAAAAGCCCCCAACCAGGTTGGGGGCTTTTGTCTTGTCAATCGTGGGTGCAGGGCTCATTTTTTCGCGGCGTTGAAAAGCTCGGCAGCTTTGTCCCAATTCACGACGTTCCACCAAGCCTTGATGTAATCTGCGCGCAGGTTTTGGTACTTCAAGTAATAGGCATGTTCCCAGACGTCCAAGCCCAGCACTGCCTTGCTGCCCCCGGCAAGCAGGTACGGCGTGTCCTGATTCGGAGTGGAGTCGATAGCCAACTTCCCGTCTCTCACGACGAGCCAGGCCCAGCCGGACCCGAATCGTCCCAAACCTGCCGCAGCGAACTTTTCCTGAAACCCGGCGAAAGAGCCAAACGCTGAGGCAATTGCAGCGCTCAGGTCGCCCTTCGGCTCACCACCGCCGCCCTTCTTCATCAGCGTCCAAAAGAGAGAGTGGTTCCAGTGGCCGCCACCATTGTTGCGAACAGCAGCGCGTATGTTCTCGGGAATCGAATCAAGACCCTTGAGAATATCGTCGATGGACTTGGCCTGCAAATCAGCGTGGCCGTCCAGGGCCTTGTTCAGGTTCGTGACGTAGGCACCATGATGTTTGTCGTGATGGATCTCCATCGTCTTGGCGTCAATATACGGTTCGAGTGCATCAAACGAGTACGGCAACGGGGGGACGCTAAATGCCACGGGTTTTTCCTCCGGTGTGAGATTTGAATCCGAGTTTGTAGCAGTGCCGGCGCACAAAAAACCAGGAGCAGCCTTCCCTCCTCCGAGTAATCCAGCGCCGACGATACCTGTTTTGGCCAAAAATTTGCGGCGATTCATAAGATCTCCAGCAAAGCAGAGGGCTAGTTAACCTGCGGGCGGAATTATACAGCTAGTCCCGGCTGGATGGTAATACCGCTTGAAAAGAGCTCCATCTTGGATGCCATGCGGCTTTCCCGCGGCTGCGGGCGACTTCTCTTCTTCCCGTGGCCAATCTCCTCACGCAATCATTGGATGCGCGACAACGCCCATCGGGCAGATTCGGCTATGATCGGCTCAGCCGAAGCCGCGAGCCGTTCCAGCAGAATGCTAGCGCGCATATGAACTTTCGTGCCCCGCCGCAATTTGGAATTTCCCAGCGCGTTGCAGGCATTGCGCACCAACCCGCGCCATTTAGTGCGCTTGAGGGGGCTGTCCCTAAACATTTGCCGGAATTCTGCTTCGCTCATACCCGCTAACCATTCGAGCCTTGGCTGAAGGAGACTCTCGTCTTCGGAGGAAAGAGATACGTCGGTTTGTTCCTCGTCCTGAGAAGGAAAAACTCTTGGCCGGAATTCATCGAGGGCCGCGATCGGGGCTCGGCGGTTCCAGGGGCAGACGTCCTGACAAATATCGCAGCCAAAAATATGACGTCCCATCGGTTCGCGAAATTCCTCGGGGATGCCCTGTCGCAGTTCGATGGTCAGATAGGAGATGCACCTTCGTGCATCCATCACGTAGGGCTCGACGAATGCCTGAGTCGGGCAAGCATCCAGGCACTGACGGCAATTCCCGCAGAGGTCCGGCGGAGGCAATTCATTTGGCCCGAGGCTCGGCGGCAATTCGAGGGTCGTGAGGATGACGCCCAGGAAAAAGAAGGAACCGAGCGTTTCGTTCAGCAGCAAGGTATTTTTTCCGAGCCAGCCCAAGCCCGCATGTTTTGCGAGGACGCGTTCTTGCACGGGGCCGGTGTCCGTGTAGGACCGCGCTTCGAACGGTCCGGAAAAATGCTCGCGAAGGGAGCCCACCAACTGGTCCAAGCGATCCCGCAACACCTCGTGATAATCGCATCCCCAGGCGTACCTGGAAATCCACCCACGGGGCTCTTCTTGATCGTTTTGTGGCTTGGTTTCCGTCGAAAGTGGATGTGCCGTGTTGTAGTTGAGCAAGCAGACGATAACGCTGTGGCCCCCCGGCAGGACGCTTTGCGGGTCGGATCGCCGAGGGTCCGCCAGATATTTCATCTCGCCCCCGTATCCTCGAGCGAGCCATTCCGAGGTCTGCGCCAGTTCTGGAAATTTTTCCGCGCGGACCACTCCGCAGCGGTCGAAACCTATGGATTTCGCTCGTTCCACAATCCATTGCGTATCCGAGACGTAATTCATGCGGCAGCCCAGTTCCTCAGAAAGATTGTGCCGCAGACAGGGGTTGGATGCGAGCTAAGGAGAGGCCGAGACTAACGCTGGTGCGCCGGCGCCGCAATCAATCAAAACTGCGGACGGCAGTTCCTTCGTCCGTATACACGTCGAAGACGGTGAACAACTTCGTGATTTGCAGAAGGTCGCGGACCTTTTTCGTCAGATGCAGCAATTTCAGGTTTCCATTCCTGTTTTTTACGGCGGTGAAGCCGCTGACGAGCTCGCCGATTCCCGAGCTGTCGATGTAGTCCACGTCCGCAAGATTGAGCAGAATCTGCGTGCGCTGGTCGTCCAGCAATCCGCGGACTGTTTTTCGCAGCAAAGCGCTCCCGTCTCCGAGCGTGATACGGCCGCTCAAGTCCACAACAGTAACTTTCCCAGCGTCGCGATGCGTGGCGTGCAGTGCCATCTTTATTCCTTTATGCTCCCTGGTGCGGAGCGGTGCTTTGGCCACCATCGCCATTGCGGGAACTACCCGGAGCAGGCAATTTCTTAGACATCACAATTTCCGCGCCGCCGGTTTTTCCGGGCACCACGTCAAATTCGTCCATGAAAGCTCGCATGAGAAAAATCCCCCGCCCTGAAGTACTCAGCAGATTTTCTTCCGCGAGGGGGTCCGGCACTTCGGAAAGCTTGAATCCCGTGCCTTCATCCAGCACGTGAATGATCATCTTGTCCGGGGTCAGGTCCACGGCCAGATGAATCTTCTTCTCCGGACGCTCCTGGTTTCCGTAGTGGAATGCGTTGATCACGCCTTCGCGCACGCTCATGCCGATGCGATAGCAATCGTCTTCGCCGAAGCCGGCCGCCTCCGCTACGCGCAGGCACATCTCCTCGGCGAGATTCACGCTTTCGACCTGCGTCTCCAGCGTCATTTCAAGGTGCTTCGTGTCAGGCGCCATGTTTTGATGAGCCGATGCCCCGGGAGCCCCTAGACTGAGCGCTCTATGGGTAACATAGCCACGGAAACGGAGTCAATGGAGGAGAAGGGCCAGCCTGTGTCTCCTGCACAAATCCTGGGCAAGAGCCGGCTTCAGGCCCAATAGGAGCGGTCGAGTGTTCTGTACTGAATGGCCTCGCTCAGATGCCGCGGCTCAATGCTCGCGGCGCCATCGAGGTCCGCGATGGTGCGCGCGACTTTCAGGATGCGGTCGTGTGCACGCGCGGAAAGGCCGAGCCGAGTGATCGCGTTCTCCAGCAGCTTATCGCCCTCCGCGGAAATTGCACAATGCTTTCGAATCATCTTGGGCATCATTTGCGCGTTTGCATAGGTCTTCTTCTCGCCGCTGAATCGCTCGAGCTGCCGGTCGCGCGCGGCGATCACGCGCTGCCGCACGGCTGCGGAATCCTCCGCAGATGACGGCGCACAATCGGCTTCGATACGCTACAGATAACTCAGTCTGTGCGACAAACGAGGGGTCCTTCCCTTTACACCCACTCAGCGGCCACGTATATTGACTCATTGGCAGTTGCATTGGGCAAAAGACAGGTATTCCATCTCGTGTGAGGTTCTTCGATGACTGGCATAATCATTTTAGGCCTCCTCGTTCTGCTCGTTGTTCTTGGAATCGGGATGTACAACAGCCTGGTGCGGCTGAAAGTGCAGACCGACAACGCCTGGGCGGATATTGACGTTCAGCTCAAGCGCCGCTACGACCTGATTCCCAACCTCGTGGAAACCGTGAAAGGCTATGCGGGCCACGAAAAGGGCACGCTCGAAGCGGTCATCAACGCCCGCAACCGCGCGATGAACGCGACCAGCCCCGGTGATAAGGCTCAAGCGGAAAACATGCTCTCCGGCGCGCTGAAGAGCCTCTTTGCGCTTGCCGAGGCCTACCCGCAACTCCGTGCCATCGAAAGTTTCACTTCGCTTCAGAATTCGCTCTCCCAAATCGAGGACACCGTGCAGAACGCGAGGCGCTACTACAACGCCGTCGTGCGCGACCTCAACACCAAGATTCAGCAGTTCCCGACCAACATTTTTGCCAACATGCTCGGCTTCAAGCCGCGCGAGTTCTTCGAAGTGACCGCCCCCGCCGAACGCGAAGCGCCCAAGGTGAGCTTCAACGCACCTGGCGCGCCGACGGCCAAGTAAAAACGCGGCCCGCATGAATCGCGCCCAGCTCAAACACAATCGCCTTGCCTGCGCCGCCATTCTCTTTCTTGCGGTTTTCTCCCTGTTTGTTTCCGCCGCCGGTGCTCGCGAACTTCGCATCGAGAAATTCGATAGCGAGATCGTCGTCTCCCCGAAAGGCTCGATTGACGTCACTGAGACCATTCAAGTGCAATTCATCGGCTCCTGGAAGGGTCTGTATCGCGAAATCCCCATCGAATATGTCACGCCGCAGGGGCTGAACTACACGCTATTCCTCAACGTGAAGCGCGTCACCGATGGGAGCGGCAGCTCGCTGAAATTTGAAAGCAGCCGAGAGCGGCACTACCGCAAACTGAAGATTTACGTTCCGGAGGCGCAAGACTCTCACCGGACCATCATCATTGAGTACAGCGTCTCCGACGCGTTGCGCTTTTTTGAAGACCACGACGAGCTCTACTGGAACGTCACTGGCGACGAGTGGGATGTACCCATCCAATCGGCGCATGCACGCGTGGTCCTGCCCGAAGGCACAACGGGCATTCGCGTCAATGTTTTCACGGGAGCGTATGGCTCGCGCGCACAGCAAGCCGACTCCGAGATCGTAGGCAACGGCGTGGAAGTGCGCACGCGCCATCCGCTTGGCTATCACGAAGGCCTGACGATTGCCGTGGCCTTCGACAAAGGCATCGTCCACGAACCTACGGCCCTGGATAGAGCGTCGCTGTTCCTGAGGAGCAATTGGCCGCTCGGCTTGCCTGTCATCGTCTTTGTCCTCATGTTTTATCTCTGGTGGACCCGCGGGCGCGATCCGCGCTTGCGTCCGATCGCCGCGCAGTACGAGCCGCCGGATCAACTCACGCCGGGCGAAGCCGGCACGCTCGTTGATGACTCCGCCGACATGCGCGACATTACCTCCACCATCGTCGATCTCGCCGTGCGCGGCTATCTGGTGATCGAGGAGCATCAGAAAGATCGCATGCTGGGCCTTTTTCACGACAAGGACTACAACTTCATTTTGAAGAAGGACCGCGCGGAATGGACGAAACTCAAACCACATGAGCAAGTCCTCTTGAATGGAATCTTTTCCGCTGGCACCGTTGGCGAAACTGTTTCCATGTCCAGCCTCGAAAATCGCTTCTACACAAACTTGCCGGGCATCAAGAACAGCATTTTCGCGTCGCTCGTCACGCATGGCTACTATCGCCGGCGGCCGGACAGCGTTCGCGCCGCGTACATCGGTATCGGCGTGGTTTTCGGAGCGCTTTCGATCTGGGTTGGGAGTGGGATCGCTTCCAAACTGGGTATGGCGCCGCTCACATTTATCATTGCCGGGGTTCTCAGCGCGCTCGTGATCTGCGCCTTCGGCTGGTTCATGCCGGCGCGCACAGAGCAGGGTGCGCGCGCTCTCGAAGGCGTCCTCGGCTTCGAAGACTTTCTCAATCACGTCGAATCCGACCGCTTCAATCGCATGATTAAGACGCCTCAGATGTTTGAGAAATTTCTGCCGTACGCCATGGCGCTCGGCGTGGAGAAGAATTGGAGCAAGGCCTTTCAAGGAATCATGACCCAGCCGCCGGATTGGTACCGCGGTTCGTTCGGCCCGGGTTTCTACCCCATGATGTTCACCAGCAACCTCAACGACATGTCCTCGCGCGCCAGCAGCGTCATGGCCTCTGCTCCGCGCAGTTCCGGGGGCTCCGGTTTTGGCGGCGGTGACGGCGGTGGATCGTCGGGCGGCGGCTTCGGCGGTGGCGGCGGCGGCGGCTTCTAGCAGCCTGCTGAAAGAGTTTTTTTGACAGGGGGTCGGAGCTTTAGCTCCGACATAAATCCTTTGTTCTCAATTGGGCTTTAGCCCCCTTAGGAATTGCCTTAAGAATCGCAGCCGGGGCCGCCAGACGACCCGCACTCTTTCCACAGCTTTTCCCAATTCCAGAGCCCGGACGTCACCTCGATCGGCAACGGGAAGCCGAGCTGATGCGCGAGCATACACACCTGCCCGCGATGGTGGGCTTCGTGAGAAAGCATGTAGCACAGCATTTCCACGCCAACCGGCCAAGGCCGGCACCAGCCGTCTCTGCGGAACTTCTCGACGCGGGCCCCGCCACCGCCGAGCGCTTCAGCGAGCATCTCCGTGCAGCGAGCGGCGCTCTCGGCCAATCCCGCACGGGCCTGCTGCCGCGTGCAGTGCGCGCGGTCGAGCTGTCGTGGAACCTTCAGGTGCGGAGCTGTAAGCCTCACCCACTTGGAGCGGACATTGTGCATGTGCGTGAAGATCGCCGCAATGGGGCGGACCTTCCCGGGCGGTTTGGCTCTCCAGGCGCTAAGGTCAAGATGTTCGATAAGAATCTGGTTCATCCGCTCATTGGCGGCAAAGATCTGGACGGCGGCTCGGCCCAGTTGCGTGTGAACCTGTTGAGTGTGAACCTTCGGCTGACACGTGGTCACGGCTCCCTGCTCCTTGACCTATAATACCTCCCGGCCGCCGGCCATCCGGAACTAATCCACTTCATCCGTCACGCGGCCCCCCCTTCTTCCCAACGCCGCTTACCCACCACCGTCATTTCGAACGAAGCAGGCCGACGCTTTTTCTTCCGCGTTCGCTCCTGCGAACGCGTCGGCCTGCGCAGAGAGAAATCTCTTTTTTCTTTCCTTCTCTTCAGGCTAGATCTCTCGGCCGGGTGCCGCAGTCTCGGTCTTTGAGCTGGTTCTTTCCCTATCCTACAAGCGCGTCCTCGAAGAATCCTGATTGATCCTTTTATCGTGAGCACTTAGGGCAGTTCCAGATCCATCCTTTGACTTGGTCGCAGGCCGAAGGGTATGCAAAATGCAATTCACGTCGGCCTGAGTAATCTGCGTTGTGAATCCCTTTTGCACCCCAAACGTAAGTTCCAGCTGATGATCACCCATATGGTCCGGAGACTTCGTAACTGTTTATTATTTTCGGTCCGGTGCATTCATGATGTTCGCGAACCCAGAAAAGGCTGCGAATGCAAAACAGGTCTTTCTCGCGGACGATGAAAAGCGAAAAGTTGCAATGCAAATGTGGGGCGAAAAGACAGTCGAGTCTAATTTCGCACTGACAAAAGCGATGTTAGAAGTGAGCCCGGCACAGATGGCTGTCTTTGCGCCGCGCACGAAGGTACTCGGCCTGGGCATTCTTCTCATGCTTAAGATAGTTCCTGCAACGGGAGGAGAAACAGGAATATTCGCCTTCGATACTTCGACGATTCGTGGATTCCAAATGGGTGATCCAGCCAAGAAGCCCAAGTCTATATCTGTAAGAGCTTTCGATATTCTTCTCCTTATCGATGTCTCGCCAGGGCACTTCGAATTCGTGCCCATAGGCGGAGAGCTTCAAGCTAGATTGCCTCGATGGCGCAGAGTCGGGCAACGCTTGCGGAATCACCCAAAGTACGGGATTGCCCTTTTCGAATTGCCACACCTTCCACCACATGACGCTTTGAACGCCAAAGAAATACGCAAAAGCAATGATTGCCAGAGAAACCAATGTGAGTGTCCAGTGTGTGATGCGACGATTCTTGGAAGCGTCCACAAAATGGAATGATTCCAAACAACTTACAGCAAATCTAAATCCTCCAGAATCAACAGGGTCGAAAAATCACTGCACTTGTGCTTGGCTGGGTTGAGGATTCGGTGGTTCGATCCGATAGCCGAGTCTTCGGAGTTGCCGAAGCATCTTCGAAGTGCGGAGTTGCTTCGATCGTTTGGTGACCGCT